>Ga0208271_100014_pt1 | contig 226189 bp, 189 predicted proteins | sample LakWasM111_LOW13_2_FD_183927 | JGI IMG/M metagenome (GOLD analysis project Ga0208271, IMG submission 183927) | Freshwater sediment methanotrophic microbial communities from Lake Washington under simulated oxygen tension - Sediment Metagenome... | ecosystem: Environmental > Aquatic > Freshwater...
GGCTTGGAAACTCCAGACGGCTTTCCAAGGATTATGAGCGCCTAACCGATACGGCCGAAGTATTTATCAAAATTACTGAGGTACATCGTCTTTTACGCGGAATTTGTTAGGTTTTTAAACAGCTTCTTAGCTATTCCACCAGCTCCCCAACAACCCAGCCTTCATCCACTGCTGCGACCATGCAATTAAGCGTCTGATTTTCCACCGACACATCGCTGCCGATCACGCAGCCAACCTTAAGATAATTCGGCGTGTAACCGAACACCCGTTGTCTGCCATCGTCCAACGCTTCGCTGTAGCCTTCCCATAGCACCGGAAATTCATGGCCTACGTTATCGGCAAAAAACTTCAGCTTCATTTCTTCCGCCAACTCATGCAACTGCCTGCTGCGCTGTTTTTTGATGTCGTTGTTCAGTTGATCCGGTAGGCTTGCGGCCTTGGTGCCTTCTCTGCTTGAATAGGTGAAGATGTGGATATGGCCGAATCCGATTTGCTTGATGAAATCGAAGCTCTGCTGCCATTCCTGCTCGGTCTCGCCGGGAAAGCCGACGATAATATCGGTAGTGATATTAAAGTGCGGAATTTGCGCGCGCAGCTGCTTGACGATGGCAGCAAACTCCTCGGTTTTACAGCGCCTGGCCATACGGCGCAGCACGGTGTCCGAACCGCTTTGCAAGGGCAGATGCAAATGCGGCATCAGGCGTGGATTATCGAACAGTTTGAAAAAGTCGTCCGGCAGTTCCCAAGGTTCCAATGAGCCTAATCTCAATCGTGGAATCTCGGTTTCCGCCAGAATGGCTTTGATCAAATCGGACAGGTTGTTGCCCAAGTCGCTGCCGTAGCCGCCTAAATGCACGCCGGTCAAAATGACTTCGGTGATACCTTGCCGGTGCAAGGCGTTGATCTCGTCTATGACCGCCTGCACGGGGCGGCTGTTTTCTTCGCCGCGCGCGACGGTGACGATGCAGAACGTGCAGCGGTAACGGCAGCCGTCCTGCACTTTAACGAAAGCGCGTTGCCTGCCGCGGGTGAACAGCGATATTTCCCCCGGCTCGGCGGAGAGGACGGGCATGCTATCCATGTTCAGTCCGGTCAGGGTTTTTTCGACCAGTTGATCCTTGTCCTTGTTGCTGACTATCAGGTCAACGCCCAATAAAGACGCGGCCTCATCTTCATTCAAGGTCGCGTAGCAGCCGCTGACCACGAGCTTGGCTTGCGGGTTATCACGATGGATGCGGCGGATCAGCTGGCGCGATTTTCTGGCCGCATCCTGAGTCACCGCACAGGAATTGATCACGATAAGATGAGCCGCTTCGGCTTGCTTGGTAATTTGATGACCGGATTTTTGAAAGGCCTGAGCCCAGGTTTCCAGTTCGGCTTCGTTAAGACGGCAGCCGAGGGTTTTAAGGTGAACTTTCATTAAGGATTAAGCAGCTAGAAAAAATAGAACACAGATAAAAAAGAACACCACGAAGGCACGAAGAACACGAAGAAAACAATATATAACTTCGTGTCCTTCGTGTCTTCGTGGTGAAAATTCCAGTAATATCAGAATTATCCAAAAAACCAGTAGGCGACAAATAGTGACGCAACAATGCCCGCAAAGTCGGCTATTATCCCACACGCGGCGGCATGACGAATATGTTTGATGCCGACCGAGCCGAAGTAAATTGCCAACACATAAAAGGTGGTTTCGGTGCTGCCTTGCACGATAGCCGACAAGCGCCCTGCGAACGAATCCGCGCCCATCGTTTTCATGGTATCGATCATCATAGCCCTGGCCCCGCTGCCGCTGAACGGTTTCATCAACGCGGTAGGCAATGCATCGACAAAGCGGTCATCGAGTCCAAAGTAATGCACGGCAAGCCTCGCTAAATCAGCCAATAAATCCAAAGCTCCGCTGGCTCTGAACACGCCGATCGCGACCAGCATCGCGACTAGGTAAGGAATGATCGTGGTGGCGGTCTGAAAGCCTTCTTTGGCGCCTTCGATGAAAGCTTCGTAGGCGTTAATCTCTTTATTTATAGCACCGAGAATAAAGGTGATGACCAGCGAGAACAGGATGAAGTTGCTGATAATCGCGGATTGCTCAAGCATTTGCTGCTGCTGCAGGCTTGAGAAATACGCCAGTATGCCGCCGACTACCAGCGTAAAACCGCCGAGATAGGCCACGATTACCTTATCCAGCAGATTGATTTTTTGCACGAAGGCGACGGCAAGCAAACCTGCCAGCGTCGACATATACGTGGCAATCAGGATCGGGATGAATACGTCGGTCGGATTGGCGGCGCCCAACTGGGCGCGGTAGGTGAAAATCGTCACCGGAAACAGTGTAACGCCTGAGGTGTTGATCACCAGGAACAGGATTTGCGCGTTGCTGGCGGTTTCGGGGTTGGGGTTGAGCGTTTGCAGCTCCTGCATCGCCTTGATGCCCAACGGGGTTGCGGCATTATCCAGCCCCAGCGCATTGGCAGAAATGTTCATCACGATAGCGCCTAGAGCCGGATGGCCCTTGGGCACATCGGGCATTAACCGGCTAAATAACGGTGTGAGGCCTTGGGTTAATAAATGGATAAAACCGCTCTTTTCGCCGATGCGCATAATGCCCAGCCATAAGGCCAGTACGCCGGTCAGACCTAAGGCTATTTCAAAAGCAGATTTCGACAACGCAAACATGGCTTCCATGATTTGCGCAAAAACCTGTTGGTCGCCCAAGAAAACCAGTTTGAACAGCGCGGTGCAAAAGGCGGCGAGGAAAAAGCTGATCCAGATGATGTTTAGCACGATAAATAAATATTAGGAATAATTAAAATATTTTTACCACGAAGGCACGAAGGACACGAAATTTGCGCTGGCCCCCAACCTCTCCAGAGGCCTTGAAAAAGTATTATTACCTCTTTTCCCACGTGCTGCATGGGAACGAGAAAAATTCATATAACGTGTTCTCATTCCTCATTATTGTTTGTCGTATCACAGGCAAGCAAAGCCTGCACTCCATTAGCCAATGACACCAGAAGAAATAAAACCTTCATGTATGTCCTTCCAAAACACACAGCAGTCCTCGCAACACCAAATCAGCATCAACGATGGATACAACACCAAGCTGTCCGGCGATAAGTTCGGCATCTCCGCCGGTTAAAATCAGTTTCGTATTGTCAGGTTGTTTTGCCAGCACATGCTCGATCAAGCCGATAGCCGCCGTTAAGGCGCCGCTGTAGATGGCGGCTTCGGTAAAACGGGCCAGACCGAATGGGTAGCTTGCTTCGCTAACAGGCAGCGCCTCCGTCCCTTGAACTAGGGACTTTTTCATCAGCGTCAAACCGGGACTAATCAGGCCGCCTTGATGCCTGCCGTCGGCATCGATTACATCCACGGTAATTGCCGTTCCGCAATCGACTATGCAGGCCGGACTTTGATATTGCTGGCAAACGGCGACCAAAGATAGCCAGCGGTCAACGCCCAGTTTTTCCGGCTGTTGGTAAGCGTTAATCACGCCGAACGCCTGTGCTTGAGATTTAACCAGGATAACATCCACATCAAGCCAAAGCTCAAAGGCTACCGACTGGACAAGTTCGAGCAGCCGGTTTGCGCTCACGCAGGAAACGGCAAGCCGTCTGGGTGGGCGGATGCCTTTCCAGAGCTCAATAAGTTCATGCCGATTAATCCGGGTATTAAGCAGGGACTGACCGGCAATAATTTGACCGCCTGTCGTGATTCCCCACTTTAGCCGGGTATTCCCCATATCAATTAACAAATTCATTGCCGTACCGAACCATTAAAACTGATTTCACCGGAAGCAAACGCCTGCACATGGCCATCCGGACGTTCAATCAATAACATGCCGTTATCGTCGATGCCTCGCACTATGCCTTCAAATTGTTGCTGACCGATAAACAAGGTTGCAGATTTTCCGGTCAGGCAATCATAGCCGCGCCATTCGTTTAGATAGGCTTGAATGCCGATACCTTCATACCCGGCAATAACCGGCAACAGATGGTTTAACAGCGCGCCGGCCAATTGATTCCTGAACAGTTGGCTTTGCCCGGTGATTTTGCTTAAATCGGTCCAGGCTTGAGTGATGCTTTCGGCTTGGGTTTCCGGCAAGAATAAATTCAAGCCCACACCGATAACGGCGCTGCACGGGCCGTCAGTCTCTCCCGAGACTTCAACCAGAATGCCGCCCAGTTTTTTACCCTGACTGTAAATGTCATTAGGCCATTTGAGGCCAATATCATTGATTTGATGCTGTTTTAAAGCCCTGATCACCGCCACGCCGACAGCCAGACTTAAGCCCGAAATGGCGGCAGGCCCCTGCTGAAAGCGCCAGAGTATCGACAGGTAAATATTACTCCCGTAAGGCGAAACCCATTGCCGCCCTCGCCTGCCTTTCCCGGCTGTTTGATACTCTGCAAAACACACAGAGCCTGAAAGCGCATTATTTTGCGAGCGTTCCACTAAATAGCGGTTGGTGGAATCGATTTGATCATGAATTTCAAATGATGAAATTAACGCGCCGACCCCGTCGTTAATCACTGCATTGATTTGCGATGCCTCCAACAACTCCAGCGAGTTATCCAGCCGATAACCTTTACCGCTGACTGCCGAGTGTTGCAGTCCCAATTCAGCCAAGCCGTTCAGCTGCTTCCAGACCGCTGAGCGGCTGATACCCAACGCATCGGCCAATTCAGTGCCGGAATGAAACGCTCCGTCAGCCAAGAGGGCAAGGATTTTTTTTTGCTTATCTGAAATATTCACAAACGCTCAAGCTTTATTGCCAACCTGTTTTTTATCCCTGATCTGTTGCAATTGCTCCTTTACCACATATTTAATCAACATTTCCCGATCCTCATCTTTCATATTAATAAAATTAACACCCACAAAATAAGGATACTGACTATCGTTTGATTGGCTATTTTTACAATACACAACCCTGCCGTAAGTCACGATGACCGTCATACAAGATATCAGCAGTATTTTGATTTCCAGATAATCGTTTTCTTTAAGCGCTTCTTCGCAATTAAAAGCGATGCCGGTTGCGCTCATGTTAACGTTGCGAGTGTCATTTTCCTTAAATTGAAAGCCCTGCATCGTAATAGCCTGGGCAAGAAGATCGATTTTTCTGTCAATTAACCTTAAGTACTCCGCCACGTCCGGCAGGCTTTTATCCAGCCTGTGCAATAATGGTGTCGATTCCTGCGATACCACTTCAAGCGCGGTAGACAATGAACAGCTATTCAAAATATTATCGGAAACATGGTGCGGTTCGTTGACCAGTTTTTCATCTATTTTTTTGTAAAACAGATTAACTTCATCATCGATTCGAAAAAAACCGCGTCGATCTTCAGTTTTCGTCATATTGACCTCATCCACAATCTACAGCCTCTAAATTTTTATTACCATGATTTAGTTAATGAACCTGCTCTAATAACGGATATTATCCAAGACTGAGCGTACCCGGAATATAAATCCGTTTTGGAAAAAGCGTGTGCGGTTACAACTGATATTTGAGGTTTTTAAGAGACTTAATAGGCACAATTCACTCCGCTACGGCTTGCCAAATTATACGTTAAACCGTTTGATTATTTTATTTTTTGGCCTAATCGTTTAAAACCGGCCAAGCGTTGCCGCATGTTCTCCATGTGAGAGCCTTGCCAGTAGATGCGCTGACAATCGACGCATTGATGAAAAGTCTCATAGTAAAGTCGAGTCTTGGGTTCGAGACGATCCCAAATATCCGCTTTGGCGACCGGCGTTAGCACGCCGTTGCAAATCAGGCATCGAGCAAAGGGATGAATCGAGCCGTATAGGTTGAAACGGCGCAGGACTTCATCGACCTGAGTCTCTACGTCGACCGCACGCACCCAGTAGCCGTGGTCGATTTGCTTGATATACAAAAGGCGACGATCACGGGTCAGCACGATGCGCCGCTCGCTCACTGCGGTTTTTACTATATCGGCATCCCTGTAGTCGTTACGATAGAGACTGTCGAAACCCAACAAACGCATGCGTTTGGCAAGCTTGCCCAGATTCACGTCCAGGATGAAGCGGGGGGTAAGCAAAGGCTTTTCGCGCAACCGGACCAAAGAGGCGATGTCCAGCGTTTCGAAAACCGGGTATACCGCGGCACGATCGCCGGCTTGCAGGCAATAGTCGAATCCCACCGACTGGCCATTGACGACAATCAGGTCCACCTCAGTATGAGGCACGCCGAAAACTTCAATGGGGTCTTTGATTCCCGGATGGCCGCTGAAACGATAGCTATTAGTTCTTTTGCGTTGTTTCGGAGGAAGAAAATCGTTCAGTCCCGCGTAGAAACGAAATTCAGCAGTGTGTGGTTTCATATTATGCGCCTGCCGATCTCCAAAAAATAATCAGGAACAGTAGGTTGGCAGAATTATAAAATATTTGCCGCAAAATATTGAGCTTATCCAATTCACGCACAATAAATCCCGGCTCATAAAGAGAAAGAACGCGCATGAATTTCTGAGAAGTAATTTTGCCTATAAAAAACAATACTTGCTCAGTATCGCCGGCAAAAAGAGTGGAATTGGTAAAGCTTTTTCGAACTGAGACACCGATGAGTAACGACTATCAATCGCTAATTTCCGGAACATCTTATTTTTGAATTCAGTAGATGATCTATATGGCGGAGAGTGAGGGATTCGAACCCTCGATGGGCGATAAAACCCATACTCCCTTAGCAGGGGAGCGCCTTCAGCCTCTCGGCCAACTCTCCAAATAGATGGTCTATCTCTTTAAGCTACAGCCTTGTGCCCAGAGATCATTTCAAGAGCTAAGCTCTTAAAAAACTAACGTAATTCCATTTGACTAACGATGTTAAGGTGCAATTGCTAAACCACTTCACAAAAAATAGTTTACAAAATAATTCGCGCCCACTTAATACTAAGCTTACATCCATTAGCTGGTGAGTGCCTATGGCACTCATAAAAATTCCTGCTGCGATTTACTCTTCAGATCCAGTCAAGCCAGCCGGCCCATTCTGTTCTTTTTTGATCCTTTCGTAGATCTCTTCCCTATGCACAGAAACTTCTTTGGGTGCGTTAACACCTATGCGAACCTGATTTCCTTTAACTCCAAGAACAGTGACTGTAACTTCATCACCGATCATCAAAGTCTCCCCTACCCGACGAGTCAAGATAAGCATGGCTACTCCCTATATATGTTAAAAACGTACTGTTCTTAAACAGCATCCAACCAAGACGAGCAATTATAGCAGCTTTTTCGTATAAATAAAGTCTAAGATTCTATTTCTTGATCTAATTTAAATGCGGAGTGCAGCGCTCTAACCGCAAGTTCCAGATATTTTTCATCGACGACAACCGATATTTTAATCTCGGACGTTGAAATCATACGGATATTAATGCCTTCGTCAGCCAATGCCTTAAACATGGTACTGGCAATACCGGCATGGGAACGCATGCCTACGCCGACTATCGACACTTTGACGATGCTGTCGTCACCGGTAACGTTTCTGGCCCCCAGTTCGGCGCAGGTTTTATCCAGCAAGGTTTTGGCTCGCTGATAATCATTGCGATGCACCGTAAAGGTGAAATCAGTAGTCGCGTCATCGGCGATATTTTGGATAATCATGTCAATTTCGATGTTGGCATCGGCAATCGGCCCCAAAATTTTAAACGCAACACCCGGCAAATCAGGCACTCCAGTGATGGTTAATTTAGCTTCATCCCGATTAAAGGCGATTCCTGAAATTAAAGCACTTTCCACTTGTGATTCCTCGTAGGTAATGAGCGTACCCTTACCTTCTTTAAATGATGACAATACGCGTAACGCAACGTTATATTTGCCGGCAAATTCTACCGATCTGATCTGCAATACTTTCGAGCCCAGACTGGCCATTTCCAGCATTTCCTCAAAAGTGATTTTATCAAGCCTGCGGGCTTTCGGCTCAACTCTGGGATCCGTAGTGTAAACACCGTCAACATCGGTATAAATATGACATTCGTCGGCCTTTAAGGCTGCCGCCAACGCCACTGCGGTAGTATCAGACCCGCCGCGCCCTAAAGTAGTGATATTGCCGTGTTCGTCCACACCCTGGAAACCTGCGACCACGACCACTTTGCCCTCGTTAAGATGAGTCCGAATCCGTGCATCGTCTATCTTGCGAATCCGCGCTTTGGTGTGACTGCTGTCGGTCAGGATTTTCACCTGGCTGCCGGTATAAGAGCACGCATCGCAGCCCAGCTCATGCAAAGCCATGCTCAGCAGCGAAACGGTGACTTGCTCGCCGGTTGACAGCAACACGTCCATTTCCCGCTCGTTAGGGTGTTGCTGCATATCTTTTGCCAACGCAACCAAACGATTGGTCTCGCCGCTCATCGCGGAAACCACGACCACGATTTGATCGCCCAGATCGTGGGCTTGCTTAACCTTTTCGGCGACTGCTTTAATGCGCTCGACATTTCCTACCGAGGTGCCGCCAAATTTGTATACATATAATGCCATTTAATAAAACCTTCTATGCGCCAAGTTGCGTTTGGATCCAGGCAGGAACCTGAGCCAATGCGTCAGCCAAACCGGACGAATCATTGCCCCCGGCCTGAGCCATATCGGGCCTGCCACCGCCTTTTCCGCCGACTTTGGTGGCGACGAAATTCACCAGATCACCGGCTTTTATCCGTTCCATCTGGTCTTTAGTGACACCGGCAATCAGACTGACCTTGTCACCATCGACGACCGCCAACACAATTGCGGCGCTGCCTAATTTATTTTTTAACTGATCGACCATGTCTTTCAGGGATTTGGAATCAACGCCATCGAGCTTGACCGCCAATACTTTAATGCCTCCGACATCGACAGCCTGAGCGCCCAGTTCGTTACCCGCAGAACTGGCGAGCTTTGCATTCAAGCGTTCCAGCTGCTTTTCCAACAGCCGGTTTTTTTCTATCAGCAGCTCGACTTTTTCAGGCGCTTTCTCAGGAGCGCTTTTGACTAATCCGGCAATACTGGCAAGCGCATGGTCCCGACCGGCTATCCATTCGATACAGCCGCCGCCGGTTACCGCCTCGATACGCCTGACACCCGCAGCCACACCGGTTTCGTTAATGATTTTAAAGCAACCTATGTCCCCTGCCCGTTCAACATGGGTTCCGCCGCAAAGCTCGGTTGAAAATTCGCCGATTTTCAAAACCCTGACTTCATCGCCGTATTTTTCGCCGAACAAGGCCATCGCACCGGCTTTGACCGCGTCATCTTTCGCCATAACCTGAGAAATAACAGGATTATTTGCCCGAACCTGCTCATTAACGATGCGCTCAACAGTGCTGATTTCGAAGGCTGTCACCGGCTCAAAGTGGGAAAAGTCGAAACGCAAGCGCTCAGGATTAACCAGCGAGCCTTTCTGCGCGACATGATCGCCCAAAACCTGTCTTAATGCGGCATGCAGCAAATGCGTCGCCGAATGGTTAAGCTCGGTCGCTTTCCTGTCCGTCGCGCTGACACGAGCGTCACATAACTGGCCGTTGCTCAGGATTCCAGAAATCAATCTGCCCTTATGTAAGAACAGGTTGCCGCCCTGTTTTTGGGTGTCGGTGACTTCAAAGACTGCACCATCCGCTTCGATTTTGCCACAATCACCGATCTGACCGCCGGATTCGGCATAGAACGGGGTCTTGTCCAAAACCACAACGCCCTCTTCGCCATCCTGCAAGCTGTCTACCGGCTGACCTTTTTTATATAAACCGATGATATGCACTTGGTCGTCAAGATGCTCGTAACCGGTAAATTCGGTTTGCACATCGAGCTTTATGTCCTGATCGTAATCAGCGCCGAAACTGCTCGCAGACCTTGCCCTTTCTCGCTGAGCCGACATCGCGGTTTCAAATCCGGCATGATCGACAGTCAGATTGTTTTCACGGGCAAAATCGGCAGTCAAGTCGACGGGAAAGCCGTAAGTATCGTAAAGCTGGAATACGGTATCGCCGGGAATCACAGCACCTTCCATCTTGGCGACGCAAGCCTCCAAAATCTTCATGCCTTGTTCCAGGGTTTCGGCAAAACGCTCTTCCTCTTTTTTCAGCACCCGTTCAACTTGAACTTGCGCGGCTTTAAGCTCCGGAAAAGCCTCACCCATTTCCTCAGCCAAAGGGGCTACCAGTTTATAAAAGAACACATCGCGGATACCCAAACGATAACCGTGCCGAATCGCGCGGCGAATAATGCGGCGTACTACATAACCGCGCCCTTCGTTGGACGGCATCACGCCATCCGCTATTAGGAACGCACAAGAGCGGATATGATCGGCAATCACCCGCAATGAGCTTTGCGTCAAATCGTTAGTACCGGCCAGTTCGGCCGCCGCTTTCAGCAATTTTTGGAATAAATCGATTTCATAATTGCTATGCACGCCCTGCAACACCGCAGCGATGCGCTCCAGTCCCATGCCGGTGTCCACCGAAGGCTTAGGCAGGGGTGTTAACGTGCCGTCAGCGGAACGGTCGTATTGCATGAACACCAAGTTCCAGATTTCGATATAGCGGTCGCCGTCTTCATCCGGCGATCCCGGCGGGCCACCGGCAATGTCCGCGCCATGATCGTAGAATATTTCGGTACACGGTCCGCAAGGCCCGACATCGCCCATCGACCAGAAATTATCTTTGGCGCCGATTCTTGAGAACCGGTTCTTGGCTATGCCGACATCATCCAGCCAGATTTTTTCCGCTTCCAAATCCTCATCGAAAACGGTGACCCATAATTTTTCCGCCGGGATTTCCAGTTCCTTGGTCAAAAAATCCCAGGCGTAATGTATTGCTTCTTTTTTAAAATAATCGCCGAAGCTGAAATTACCCAACATTTCAAAAAACGTATGATGCCTTGCGGTATAACCGACGTTTTCCAGGTCGTTATGTTTACCGCCCGCCCGGACGCAACGTTGACTGGTTGCGGCCTTGTTATAGTCGCGATGATCCCGTCCTAAAAATACATCCTTGAACTGCACCATGCCGGCATTGGTAAACAACAAGGTCGGATCATTGCCCGGAATCAGTGAGCTTGAAGGCTGCACGGAATGCCCCCGCTCGCGAAAGAACTCAAGAAAGGCGGTGCGCAACTCGGCGCTAGTCATCTTTTTCATAATAAATAAATGCTTTTAAAAAAATAGGGTTACGTACGCCAAGGTCTTTTTAGTTAAACGTCATACCGATAATCCCTACCGGAACGACGTGGTTGTTCATAACTTAACGACATTATCGCTAACTCCACCCACTACTTAGAGAAATCTAATATTCAACTCATCAAATAACGCACTGATCATGGCACCGGAAAATCCGCGCTGCAATAAAAAGCGACTGCGTTTTGCCCACTCATTGCGCTCCATCACAGTGTCATGAGTATATTTTTTATTGTAAATCTGTTCCAACAGCGCCATCCAGCTACCGACCTCTTCCCGCACAATACCGTCAAGATCGAACCCCGCTATGCCGTTTTGCTTGAGCTCATAGCTCACGCGTATAGGCCCGTAACCTTTATAGATACGGAACCGGGCATAGCTTGCGGCGTATCTTAAATCGTCCTGCCAACCTTGCGCGGCCAGTTCGTCAATGACAGACTGAGCATCATCCCTGTCAACCCCCCTTAAAGCCAATTTGTTCAGCAATTCCTGCTGACTGTGTTCTCTTCGAGCCAAAAGACGCAGGCAGACTTCCTGAATTTCCTTGGTAGCTTCGTTCACAGCAGACTACAAATCATACATTCTTTACTTACACCAGGAAAAAGCATTCCCCACGAAAACACGAAGAAATAAAACTTCGTGTTTTCGTGGGGAATAAAAAACTTAAATCACGTCCGTACTAAACAAACCTGTTATTCGTCCTCATCAACAACCGAAGGCACATCAATCAGAGGAGCGACTTTCTTGCCGAAAGCCTCGGCTCTGATTTTCGCTTCAATTTCTTTGGCTTTTTCAGGGTGCTCTCTTAAGAAGGCCTTTACATTATCCTTGCCCTGACCGATCTTTTCATCGCCGTAACTGTACCAGGAACCCGCTTTCTGAATAAATCCGTAGCTTACGCCCAAGTCAACCAGTTCGCCCAAAAAGGAAATACCTTCCCCGTATAAAATCTCAAACTCGGCCTGTCTAAACGGCGGCGCGACTTTATTCTTGACGACTTTTACCCGGGTTTCATTACCGATAACTTCCTCGCCCTTTTTAATCGACCCGATACGCCGAATATCCAGACGCACCGAAGCGTAAAATTTAAGCGCATTACCGCCGGTGGTGGTTTCAGGACTGCCGAACATGACGCCGATTTTCATCCTGATCTGGTTAATGAAAATAACCAAGGTATTGGAACGCTTGATATTGCCGGTCAACTTTCGTAAAGCCTGGGACATCAACCGCGCCTGCAAGCCCATATGGGAATCGCCCATATCGCCTTCAATCTCGGCCTTGGGCGTTAACGCGGCCACCGAATCGACCACAACCACATCAACCGCGCCTGAACGCACCAGCATATCGGTAATTTCCAGCGCTTGTTCGCCGGTATCCGGCTGGGAAACCAGCAAGTCATCGACATTAACACCGATTTTTTCGGCATAACTGGGATCTAAAGCATGTTCGGCATCGACAAATGCCGCAGTGCCACCGAGTTTTTGCATTTCGGCGATCACTTGCAGCGTCAATGTGGTTTTACCGGATGATTCAGGGCCGTAAATTTCAATAACGCGACCGCGGGGCAAACCACCGCAACCCAGCGCAATATCCAAGCCTAAAGAACCGGTAGAAACCACATCGATGTCGCGCGAAGCCGCCACATCACCCATGCGCATCACCGAGCCCTTGCCGAATTGTTTTTCTATCTGCATCAGCGCCGCGCCTAGCGCTTTCTTTTTGTTCTCATCCATTGTGTAGTGCCCTTTACGCCCTGCGGCTATGTTGGTTAGAAAGAAATATCGCTGAATTTAATTAATTATTATCACATACCGACAGGGCTTCGGATAGTGTTGATTTGCCGGAAAGCGTTAAGACCTCGAGTAACAACACGCCTACCATTGGACAAAGAAAACATTGACTCGGATTTGATAAATAATGCTGGGAAAAGCATGCCTGTTTTTAATGCTGTTTGTTAGATGCAGATTTAAAGAGCGCTTACACCCAATTTGTAAACGCTACAAGACCGATTCGCACCATCTCCAGCGTTGGCTAAATGTAGCCAAGCTATCGGGCATGCTAAAACCTAAGGAGCGAAGCTTACTAAAAAACCGCACTGATTATATGCGACAACATGTCGCATTATCATTTTATCTGCGCGTTGATAGCATATCCGCATGCGCTCTTACTTGCCTTCACTTTGGTAAGGGGGAGCTTAATCGTCTATTAGGCTCCCTTTTTTTAGTTCTGTAGATCTGTAAACTTATTTCATACTTTTGACTATCCGGCAGATGCCGGAATTGCATAAAAGCGGGAGTTATCGCAGAACTTGTCCCGTTTCAACATGTCAGTCTGCGTAGCCTGCATCTTTTCTTTTCCATCAGCCCATTGCGAACCCAACAGCAGGCAGATGCAGGGGAATCCTATGCGGGCTATCACGAGCAAGCCGCGCAAACCAAGGGCTTGCAGCCTTGACGCTCGTATCAAAACCGGCGGCCGGCATTACAACAGCAAAAAAGCTAGAGCAAAGATTCAACCGAATCATCACTTGAAAAGCCTCGCCCCTGCATAGAAATACCCGCCCCCTTAGGGCGTACTGTGCGCGTCTTAGAAACCAACGCGCGCACGATACCTTTCCGCATCTCATCCGTTAAGGCACATCCATTATCGAACCGCTTTTTTTACGGTTTTCACCGCCAACATGCAACATCAGCTATCGAATCAATTTTACCCATTAAAACTGGCTTTCAAGACGGCTGTCTTATAGCCGTTGTGTTAAAATGGAAAAATTGGCCCATCCTCTTTTATGGTCTAATATCCAACACTATCATTCGGGAAACTTTACCATGAGCAAGGAACCTTTTTTTCGTCTCAATCAAGAACCCGACGCCCTGAGCGGATTTTCCCGCACCGTCGCGGAAATTCAGTGGTTACTATTGGTCTTGATGATGTTCTATCTGGTGGTAGGCCAAATCGAAGAAAACGTTAAAATCTTTTTGTTAGGCGGCCTCTGCGCTTTCGCCGGCTTTGTCATGATTTTCCATTACCTCAACTTTTTTGCCAAAGCCAATGTCTGGAAACTGGCTTTGGAAACGTGGGTCATGATCTTGTTGGTCACTTGGTTCGTCTGGCACACCGGGCGCCAGAACAGCCTGCTACTTAACTTGTACTTTCTGCCCATCATCACTAGCGCCCTGGCCTTGGGCAGGCTGACTACATTATTGGAAGTATTATTAATCGGCGCTTGTTATCTGTATTTAAGCAAAAGCGGCCTACCTGGCGCCGAAGCCTTTTCCCTAGCCCAAAGCAGCATCCTGCTGGCTTGGCTGTTTCCTATGCTGCTGGTGGGTTACGTCACCACCATGTTGTCCAGCGACATCTATCACGCTTTCAGTCGCATCAAGACCACTGCGCAAACCGATGAATTAACCAGTCTCTACAACCGACGGGCGTTCATGGATCTATTGGAAAAACAACTGCACCAAGTTCGGCGCAAGGAAGACTCTTTCAGTCTGTTATTGGGCGATTGCGATAACTTAAAAATCGTCAACGACAAATACGGTCACGAAGCAGGCAACCTGTTATTGCAAGCCATCGCCGACAACTTTCGACACTGTTTAAGAGGTTGCGACTCCGCCGCCCGCTATGGCGGCGATGAATTCACCATATTATTGCCGAACACCAACGCAGAAGCGGCGGAACTGGTAACAAAGCGTATCAAAGACACATTGCTGGCAAGCAGTTTTAACTACCGCGGCAACGTAATCACCACTAATATCAGTATCGGCATCGCCACCTATCCGCAACACGGCGACACCGCGGAAGCCTTGTTGCAACATGCCGACCAAGCCATGTATACCAACAAGCGTGAAAGTAAAAATCCGGCTGCGCAAAACGCTGTCGGATAATTTTTTTTAAAGCCACAAGCGTTAGCTGCAAGTTGGGAAATCGCTATTTTCTGACTTTAAAAATAGTGCTCATCCGGCGGTATGCTCTTGTAGCCATTCGTTCATCGCATCACCCATTCGGATTTGCCGGCTACGGTCCAATCGCCAACAATAAAGGTGCGCAACCGCACCCTACCCCAAGCGAAACAATTCCTTAACCAACAGCTCAACACCCCAGGTTACAACCAAACCCAAAACAGACATAGCCAAGGATGCAGTCATTATGTTGAGATTATTCAGAGTGAATTTGTTCATGGCGATTAACCCTTTGTAAATGATTCAAAGGGTTATTCTGAATTAGCCATATTAAAATTTGATGACACGGGAACAATGCGCTTACTTACTGCAAGGCATCAATCATCAACCGGCCCAACTGGGTATGATGCAGGATTTTGGCAAAGGGTCGCATGATTTGCTCCTCGCCTTTTACAAAAACGAATACCGGCGTACTGGTGTGGGTTCCGGTCGCCCAAACCACTTGCTGACTGGCGGAAACGGCCTGCGCCAACAGGTTTTCACGGTTCTCTTTTTGATAAACAAAAAACGCGCCGTTGACTTCCATTTTGGGTACATTTTTCTCGCCCAGAGAGACATGCCCCGCCCTATAAAATGGGTTGACCTCGGTTGCCAGGATTTTTACCGCTTGCGCTTCGCTAATCTTGAATTCCGTGTAGCGGTTAACCAGCTCGGCCAGTCTTAACGGTGTTTGCTGGTCTTTAGGCAACTTATCAAATTGACTGAAAATATCGTGATAGCTCAGTTGTTGCGCGTAAATTTTGTCTAATACTTCGGGATTGCCGAAATTAAAGTTGGGTTGAAACAATGCCCCGCCTGCAAATGCGGCTCCCGACAGGCCGTGCGGTTTAGGAATGTCTACGCCGGAATAGCTAAAACCGAAACCGCCGGTTTCATGGTCGGCGGTGACTATAATCAGTGTATCTTGGCGGCCTTCCGCCCAATCCAGAACGGCGCTCAAGGTATCATTAAAGCGCAGCATTTCATGCAACAGCAAGCCGGTGTCATTGCGATGCGCAGCCCAATCGATTTGCCCGGATTCAATCATCAAGAAAAATCCCTGCTCGTTACGATCGAGAATTTTCAAAGCTTGCTCGGACATTTCCTTTAAAGTCGGTTGAGCATGCAACGCATTACCACGGTTTTGAGTTTCAACGATACCGTTTGCCATGCCGGAATCTGCAAACAGGCCCAGCGTTTTACCACTGGCTTGTTGCAGTTGCGCTTTGTTAAACGCCAACGCGTAACCTTTTTGTTGCGCGACGGTTAACAGGTTTTTAGCATCTTTGCGCGACGACTTGATCTCAATGCTATTGCCGGTCAACTGTACCAATTGCTGATACAGCGCAGAGTTTTTATCGCCGGCCTGCTCGGGCAACCAATAACTTAAGCCACCCGAAAACATGACGTCCGCCCCGGTTGCCAATAAATCTTCCGGGATGCTGTTTTCCTGGCTGCGGTGCGTCTGGTGCGCAGCAAAAGCGGCGGGAGTTGCATGGGTAATACGCGTATCCGAAACCAAGCCGGTCGCTTTGCCCAGACGTCTGGCTTTTTCGATGATATTTTCCTGGGGATTACCGTCGCTATCCAGGCCAAGCATTTCCGCACCGGCAAAGTTTCCGGTTGCCAATTGCGTTGCCGATGCCGCCGAATCCGTCACTAACGTATCGGCGGTATAAGTCATCGAAATACCCAGCCGCCCCTGCTCCAGCATACGGTCTAAAGCGGTAGTATGGTTGGCGATAACGCTATGCGGGGCCTGTCTGGCATAAGACAGCAATAATCCGACTTGCTGCGGCCCCATGCCGTCACCGATAATCATGATCACGTTTTTGACCTTGACAGTCTCAGGCTTGACGCGGTCTGCCGCCGTGCAACTAAGCAGCGCCATGCTAATCAGGCAATAAGCCCAGCTTCTGTTTATTCGTATGTTCATCATATATTTTAACCGAATGGCGGATGGCGTTTACAAAGCGGATACAAGGCAATGATATAGAAAACCACCCTTTTTGATAAGGACTGCCAAACCGACAGGCAAAAAAAAGGGCTATCATTTCTGATAGCCCTTTTCTATTAATGGCGTCCCCAGGGGGGTTCGAACCCCCGTTACCGCCGTGAAAGGGCGGTGTCCTAGGCCACTAGACGATGGGGACTAAAACTGGTTTAGTCAGCCTGTACTTAACTGTAAATCATCTTGTCGTTTTATGTCATTAAAACGGCATAAAACCACAAACCGATAAAAAGGCCCAACACAGGTCCTAATATATGGCGTCCCCAGGGGGGTTCGAACCCCCGTTACCGCCGTGAAAGGGCGGTGTCCTAGGCCACTAGACGATGGGGACTAGAACTGATTTATCAACTTTTTGGTGGAGCCAAGCGGGATCGAACCGCTGACCTCAACACTGCCAGTGTTGCGCTCTCCCAATTGAGCTATGGCCCCGAAGTTGAGAACCGGCATTGTACAGCAATTACCGGTTGTGTCCAATACTAATTTAAGTTTTTTATATGGTTTATAGCTCTCTGTATTCTAGCCAAGGTTTTTTCCTTGCCCAACAACGACAAGGTTATATCAATCGCCGGTGAAACCGCTGAGCCGCAAACTGCGACGCGCAACGGCTGAGCCACCTTGCCCAGGCCCAGCGCCATCGCTTCGGCAAGATTCAGCACAATCTGGTGCAAGGCCTCGCCATTCCACTCGGTCACCGCTGCAAATTCATCATGCAACCTCGCCAAAACCTCATCCGAACCGGGAGTGAAATTCTTTTTAGCGGCTTTTTCATCATACGCATCGAAATCCTTATAGAAATAAACGCTGGCGGCGGCTATTTCAACCAGGGTCTTGCAGCGCTCTCGTTGCGCCTTGACCATATCGACAAGACTGGGGCCTTCGGTAGGATCGATGCCCAGCTCGCCCATGTGCCAGCTTAAATGACGCGCCACATGGGCCGGATCGCTGTTCATGATGTATTGATGATTCAGCCATAACAGCTTTTCGGTGTTGAACGCGGATGCCGACACATTGACATTTTCCAAGGCAAAATGCTCAACCATTTCATCGATGGAAAAAATCTCCTGGTCGCCATGCGACCAACCCAGACGCACCAGATAATTCAGCAAAGCGTCGGGCAAATAGCCGTCGTCGCGAAATTGCATCACGCTGACCGCACCGTGGCGCTTGGACAACCTCGCGCCGTCAGGCCCCAGTATCATCGGCAGATGCGCGTATTTCGGCAGTTCCGCGCCCAAGGCCTTAAGAATATTCATCTGTCTGGGCGTGTTGTTGATATGATCGTCGCCGCGTATGACATGCGAGACCTTCATGTCCATGTCGTCAACCACCACCGTTAAATTGTAGGTCGGCGTGCCATCGCCTCTGGCGATAATCAAATCGTCCAGTTCTTTATTGGCAACAACAATGTCGCCCTTAATCAGATCAGGAATTGTCACTACGCCGTCAACCGGATTTTTAAAGCGGATCACCGCTTCCCGGTCGTTTTTCGGCCCGACAACATCCCGGCATTTGCCGTTATAGCGCGGTTTTTCCTTGTTAGCCATTTGCTCGGTGCGTAATTGCTCCAACTCTTCTTTACTGCAATAGCAATAATAGGCGTCGCCCTGATCCAGCAACTGCTGAATAACTTCCTTATAGCGATCGAAATGATGGGTTTGGTAAAAAGGCCCTTCATCATATTCCAGTCCCAACCAAGTCATGCCTTCCAAAATGGCATCGACCGATTCCTGCGTTGATCGCTCCAAATCGGTATCTTCGATCCTTAAAATAAACTTTCCGCCATGCTTACGCGCATAAAGCCAGGAAAACAAAGCAGTGCGAGCGCCGCCTACATGCAGATAACCCGTTGGACTCGGGGCAAAACGTGTTTTTATAGTCATTTGATAGTATTTCGTTAGTAAGATTCTGTCGAGATTTGCCTGGCGGCTATTTTAACATCGTTTTTCACAGCCAATCCTAAAGTTAAGGCGCAATCGCTGCTTAGTTTTTTCCATAAGTGTTCCCACTGATTTTATAACCCGCGTGTTTCTTATACCATGGAGCCGTTATTAACATCCCAACTGATTATTTTAGGATTATTTAATTAAAAATTAAGGCGATACTAAGATCAACACGACGGCTACTGAATAACATTGCGTTATCTAAAACGACTTGTTAACTGGGAGAACTCCATGAAAAAAATACATATCATTGCGGCAGCTATTGCAAGCGCCCTTATATCGGGTTGCGCCTCGCAACCACTAAGCACTTTCGACATCTTTCACGCTCAAGATTTAAACGGGCTGGTCTCCTCAGGACAATACGTACAAAAAGCCGATAACTTCTTTGTACTTAATGATTCCTCATTATCAATGGATGAAGATTATCTCGGCGTAGGCTACCCGGCCCAACCCCGTCCTAACAAACTATCCGTTGAAAAAGAAATCCTGAACCGGATCAACCTGACCATACCCGATCTAAAACTGACTTCAAGCATTCGCAGCTTTGGTTTCGGCCCCTGCCTGGACTGGGGCTTCACCAAGCTTAACCAGGCGCCGACCCCCTACTCAAAATCCGCTTTCGGCAGCGGCATAGATACGCTGACCTGTGCAAGTGGCGGTACGCCGATGGATAGCGGGATTGAAGAGACAACCAACGACTTATCGACCGCAACGGGCAACATCGCCGTTTTGATTCTCAGCGATGGCGAAGTGGACACCGACCCCGTTCCGGCAATTAAAGCCCTAAAACAAAAGCATGGCGACAAATTATGCGTTTATACGGTTTGGGCAGGCAATGAAAAGGACATATACGGACAAGCCGTATTAAATCAGCTCACGGATATTGCCGGTTGCGGCTTTGGCACCACGGCTGAACGGATTTCCACGGCCGACGGCATGGCCAAATTCGTGCAAAGCGTTTTTTTAAAAGGCGTCGCGCCACGGGTTGCCGACTGCTCGACACAGGATGACGATGCCGACGGCATCAACAATTGCAAGGATAAATGCCTGAACACCCCAAAAGGCGGTCATGTTAACCCATTCGGCTGCTGGATTGTCGATGTTAAATTCGACAACGACAAAAGCAACATCAAACCCCAGTATTACCCTGAACTCGATAATGCCGTTACCGTCATCAATCAAAATCCCGGCATAGCTATTGAAGTGCAAGGCCACACCAGCAGCACCGGCACAGTGGAATACAACCAGAGATTATCAGAGCGTCGCGCACTGGCCGTTAAAAACTATTTAAGCGGCAAGTCCGCCCACGCAGGCGGAACATTGACTGCCCGCGGATACGGTTTAACCCAACCTATCGACACCAATGAGACCGAAGCAGGCCGCTCCAACAATCGCAGAGTGCAGCTGGAAGTGCTGAAATAACCTTAAGGATATGGTCGGTAATAACTTCCCGAAACATAAACTCATCGTTCCCACGCAGAGCGTCACTGCCATTAAGTTAAGCCCATTGACACTTCGTAGGAGCGGGCCGTGCCCGCGACATTTGCACAGCGATTGCAGACTTGTCGCTTTTTCATCGCGGGCACGGCCCGCTCCTACACCGCTTAACTTAATGGCAGTGACGCAGAGCGTGGGAACCCTAAGCGGCAGTTATTATTGATGATGAAGTCCTAACCGGAAACGTTTAACAAGTAACAGGGCGGGCAATCCCCGCCCTTTTTATTACTTATTTAAAAAGAAAATTTCCCGACAATTATCAGGAAAACCGCCCAATACCTTTTGCCCGGATTTATGAATAATAGGCCATTTTAATTAATGGCATTAATGACATGATCCGCTTACCCTACCTATTACTGAGTTTTCTACTATTCCCCATTGCTTCTCTCGCTCACGGACCCACCCCGCAAAAAGCGAAGGAAAGCATCACCATTAATGCTTCCGTTGATACCGTCTGGAATGCAATCAAGCAATTCGATGCCATTGCCGACTGGCATCCCGATGTTAAAGCAAGCTCAGGCGATGGCAAAAACGCCTCCGACGGCATTAGAACCATTACCCTGCAAAATGACGGGCAACTGGTAGAGAGCCTGGATTTTTACAGCGATAAAGATCATGAATACAATTACCGCCTTAAAGTCGAAAATGTAACGGTATTTCCGGTCGGTTCGTACACCACCAACCTCCAGGTAACGGCCGGGAGCGACGCCAACACCAGCGTGGTTAACCTAAAAAGCCGTTTCTATCGTGGCGACAGCGGCAATACCCCGCCTGAAAACCTGAATGATGCGGCGGCAGTTAAAGCGATGAATGCGTTTTTTAAGAATGGTTTGGCTGGTCTAAAACAAAAGCTGGAAAAATAAAAAGATTGCCTCTCACAGGCGTCGACTTTAGACATCGCCACGAAGACACGAAGGGTGCGAAGAAAATAAGGGAAAAACTTCGTGCTCTTCGTGTCTTCGTGTCTTCGTGGTGAATTAATCTTGAATATAAATTGATGGATATGAGCCACAAGAACCTACCGCCCTTTAATTCTCGCGCGCCTCAATAAGCCCTTGCCGACTTGCCAACAAAGTCAACTCGGCCAGCGTTTCCGCGCCCATTTTTTCCTTGATTGCGGTGCCGTGGTTACATACCGTCTTGTAACTTAAACACAGCTTTTCCGCCGCCTTCCGAACCGTATAGCCATTCGCCAATAAACAAAACACATCGAACTCTCTCGGGGAAAGCGTTTTGATTTTTTCCGATTCGTCCTGCTCACCGGCCATAGAAACAGCCAGTTGTTGGGCAATATCAGGATCGACATAAGTACCGCCCTGAGCTATTTTATACACCGCAGTAATCAGCGTTTCAGGCATGCTGTTTTTAGTAATATACCCCTTGGCCCCGGCCGCAAGCGCACGCGTCACATAAACCAGTTCATTATGAATGCTGAAGACCAGAATTTTACAGTGCGGATCACGATTGAGCAGTCTCCTGATGCTCTCAAAACCGCCTATACCCGGCATCGATAAATCCGTCACCACAATATCCGGTTGATGCTGGTTGTACATTTGACAAGCCGCCTCGCCCCGATCCGCCTCATAAATCTGTCCGATTTTATCGGATAGGGACAGATAAGCCTTGTAACCCGTCCGAACCACGGCATGGTCATCCACCAATAACACACTAATCTTATTCGCCACTGCTTTGCTCCACAACGTGTCAAAAAGGCCATCATGCCTGTTTATAAACGGCAAATCGATAGGAGCTTTTCCTGTTTTATCTCGACAGACAGCGCCACTGTTATTAATCCTAAAAACCGCAGTTAGTCCACGAAAAGCACGAAAGACACGAAAAAAAACAAACGAAAGAACATATTGTGAGATCTTTCGTGATTTTCGTGCTTTTCGTGGACGATTCTTTTGGTGGATTCATCAGACAAACAGCACAGGAAGTTTTCTTGGTTTATTCCGGTATTTTTCCCGCCGATTTCCGGGCTTATTCCGTAACGCTGCAAGCAACCGCTCCCGTACTATGACCGCCTGTTCAGCCCTGCATCTCAATAAAGCATTGCAAACGTTTTGATCAAGAAAGCGGGTTACCTTACTTAAACTTTATTGATACGCACGGGCTGGCTTCATATAAGTACAACAATCATAACCCCTGGAGGAACTATGCGGATTTCCAAATTCACCCGCACCGCTGTCGCATCCGCTGTCTGTAGCGGCGCCTTATTATCGGTTTCGATACCGGCACAGGCCAACAAAGCCCTGGATAGACTGTCGAAAGAAGATACTAACTGGGCCATGCAGACCAAAGACTACAGTGCCAGTCACTTTAGTGACATGACCCAGATCAACGCGCACAACGTCCAGCATCTACAGCCGGTCTGGTCGTTTTCTACAGGCGTACTGAACGGGCATGAAGGCGGACCGCTGGTCGTTGACGGCATCATGTATGTGCATACGCCCTTCCCTAATAACATTTTTGCCATCGACCTGGATGAACCGGGCAAAATCCTATGGGAACACAAACCCAAACAAAACCCCGCCGCCCGCGCCGTAGCCTGTTGCGACGTGGTCAACAGAGGCTTGGCATACGCGCCCGCCGGTGACGATTATCCGGCGACTATTTTCCAGAATCAACTGGACGGCCATATCGTCGCCTTAAACGCCAAGACCGGCGAATTGTTGTGGAAAATGGAGAATTCCGATATTGCGATGGGTTCTACGCTGACCGTCGCGCCTTTTGTCGCTAAAGATAAAGTCATCGTCGGCAGCTCGGGCGCGGAATTGGGCGTCAGAGGTTACGCCACCGCCTATAACATCAAAGACGGCAAACAGGCTTGGCGCGTTTACGCGACCGGTCCTGACGCAGACATAAAACTGGCCAAGGATTTTAACAGCGCCAACCCGCATTACGGCCAGTTCGGCTTGGGCCTGAAAACCTGGGAAGGCGACGCCTGGAAAATCGGCGGCGGCACCAACTGGGGCTGGTATGCGTTCGATCCCGATCTGGACATGCTCTATTACGGCTCAGGCAACCCAGCACCATGGAATGAGACCATGCGCCCCGGCGACAACAAATGGACGATGACCATCTGGGGCCGCGACATCAATACCGGCGAAGCGAAATTCGGCTATCAAAAAACGCCGCATGACGAATGGGATTACGCCGGGGTCAACTACATGGGCTTATCGGAGCAGCTGGTTGACGGAAAAATGACCAAACTGCTGACCCACCCCGACCGCAACGGCCTGGTTTATACCCTGAACCGCGAAAACGGCGATTTGGTCAACGCCTTTAAAATCGACGATACCGTCAACTGGGTTAAAAAAGTCGACCTGAAAACCGGCCTGCCGGTTCGCGATCCTGAGTTTTCCACGCACATGGATCATGAAGCCAAAGGCATTTGTCCGTCCGCGATGGGTTACCACAACCAGGGCATCGAATCTTACGATCCGAACAAAAAACTGTTCTTCATGGGCACCAACCATATCTGCATGGACTGGGAACCGTTCATGCTGCCTTACCGCGCAGGCCAGTTCTTTGTCGGCGCGACGCTGAACATGTATCCGGGACCTAAAGGCACCTTGGGCCAAGTTAAAGCGATGAACTCCGTGACCGGCAAATTCGAATGGGAAATTCAGGAGAAATTCGCGGTCTGGGGCGGCACCACCGCAACCGCGGGAGATCTGGTTTTCTACGGCACCCTGGACGGTTACATCAAAGCGTTGGATTCGCGGAACGGCAAAGAATTGTGGAAATTTAAACTGCCTTCCGGCGTTATCGGCCACCCGATTACCTTCGGCCACAAAGGCAAGCAATATGTGGCGATTTACTACGGTGTCGGCGGCTGGCCCGGCGTTGGTCTAGTGTTCGACTTGCAGGACCCTACCGCAGGCTTGGGCGCAGTCGGCGCGTTTAAAGAACTGGCCCATTACACGCAACAAGGCGGTGGCGTGATGGTCTTTGCATTGGGCTATTAGTAGGAGCGGGCCGTGCCCGCGATGAGGGCGCCACACGTCTGCAATCGCCGTGCAAGGGTCGCGGGCACGGCCCGCTCCTACGGGGTGTCGATAGGCTTAACTTAATAGCAGTGACTCAGCGCGTGGGAGCGAAAACAACGTAGGGCGTGCCGTGCGCGCGCCTTAGCTCCCAAGGCGCGCGCACGGCACGCCCTACAGGATGATTATCGGGGCTCCCCGGAGACGAGACAGCGTTGTGTATAACGATGAGAGCTGGAGTTTGGAAACCGGCTAAACATTTAAACCCGCATTAATGAGAGTAAATATGCACATAAACAAGTTTTTCATAACAGCTTTGTATTTGGGGTGCAGTTTAGCAATCCCCCAAGCCAAGGCTGAACAAAACAAACCGCTAAAGGTCTGCGCGGCGGAAAACGAAATGCCTTATTCCAATAAGGCAGGCGAAGGCTTCGAGAATAAATTGGCGGAATTGGTCGGCAAGGCCCTGGGCAGGAAAGTCGAATACGTTTACTGGAGCGACCCGCGTTACTACATACGCGACACCCTGGATAAAGGACTGTGCGATGTAGCGATGGGCGTCGATAAAGGCGATCCCAGCGTCTTAACCACCCCGCCTTACTACCGTTCCGGCTACGTCTTCATCTCGCGAGAAGCCGACAAGCTGAATTTGGAAAATTGGGATAGCGAAGCATTACGCAAGGCGCAGCGCATCGCTTTTGTGCCCGGCACGCCGCCGGAAGTGATGATGCGGGCTATCGGGCGTTACAACGATATGTTCAATTATTCCCAGGAGCTGGTGGGCTTTAAATCCAGGCGCAACCAGTACATTAAATACGAAACCTCGAAATTGGTCTCTGAAATTTCATCGGGCCACGCCGAGATTACCGCCCTTTGGGGGCCGTCTGCCGCGCGTTATGTCAAAGCATCGACCACACCGTTGGTGATGACGATGATTCCTGACAACAACGTTCGAGCCGATGGACAAAAAGTCGACTTTCACTTCAGCACCTCGATGGGCGTTCGAAAAAATGATCCGACCTTACTGGCTCAGTTGAACAAGGTTATTGAAGACAACCGGAATGAAATAACCGAGTTGCTGGAAGAAGAAGGCATCCCTTTGGTTGCAGAACCCGATGCGCCTTAAAAAATCACAAAGAAATTAGGTCTTAACAATGAACAGAAAAAAATTATTCGTCGCATCGGCGGTCAGCATTGCGTTGATCAGCACGGCGGCTTTAGCGGAAATAACCTTTCGCAATACCATTACCGGCGCACCGCTGGATATGAGCGTCGCCAAGTCGGGCGGCAATCAGGCCGTTTTCAATCAATTTAAGGAGACAGGCAAGAACCCCTACAACGGCGATAAAGAAGCCGTTCAAAAAGGCCACGACCTGTTTATGCCCGCCTGCTCCGGCTGTCACGGTCACGAAGCCGAAGGCAAATTAGGACCGGGACTGGCGGACGATTACTGGACCTATCCGTCTGCTGCTACCGATCAGGGTTTGTTCGAAGTGCTGTTCGGCGGCGCCAACGGCATGATGGGGCCACAATACGTCAATCTATCGACCGATGAAATGCTGTTGATTATGTCCTGGATACGCGACATCTATAAAGGCGATCCGAAAAAAGCCAAATGGTTAAAAAAATAGAGAGGAAAAACCCATGAAAAAAATGCTTTTAATTAATGCAGGCGTCGTATTGGCGGCGCTGTCCTATTCGGCTATCGCTTACGACGGTCAAAATTGCAAAGAACCGGGGGTTTGCTGGGAACCCAAACCCGGCTACCCGGAAAAAGTGGCAGGCAGCAAGTACGACCCGAAACACGATGTCAATGAACTCAACAAGCAAGCCCAATCGGTTATAGAAATGGAAGAACGCAATAAAAAACGCCAGGAAAATTTGGCCAAGACCGGCAAGTTTGTTTATGACGTAGACGATATCGAATAGGGATTGGTTTTGGGCATAGATGCATTCCAATCATTCGTCCCCTTGTGAGTCTGTTTGTATCTTATGCCCTTTTTTACTATGCGTAGCGCATCCACATCTACCACTGTCCACGATAAATGCAGAAGTTCTTTTATATAGCCAATGAACACAGACACTCAACTTACCGACTGGCGCGAACAAGCGTTACAGTTTGAACGACAAATCAATCAAACCGTTATCGGCCTACAGCCTGCGGTCAGGCATATCATTCTGGCTGTTTTTGCCAGAGGCCATGTATTGCTGGAAGGCAATGTCGGCGTCGGCAAAACCACGCTGTTAAGAGCGGTTGCCCAAGGCTTGGGCGGCGATTATCAACGGATTGAAGGCACCATTGACCTGATGCCCGCCGACTTGATTTATTACACCTATTTAAACAGCGAAGGCCGTCCGTGCGTCGATCCGGGACCTTTGCTGAAACACGGCGACACACTCGCCACCTTTTTCTTCAACGAAATCAACCGCGCCCGCCCGCAAGTCCATGCCTTGCTGTTAAGGGCGATGGCCGAACGCAGCATCAACGCCTTTAACCGCGACTATCATTTTCCGCACATCCAGGTTTTTGCCGACCGCAACCGCGTCGAGAAGGAAGAAACCTTTGAGCTGCCCGCCGCCGCCAAAGACCGCTTTATGATGGAAATCAACATCGATATGCCCAGAGGGGATACTGAGCTGGATGAGCTGATGTTTAATCCCCGTTTTCACGATACCGACCGGCTGGTTGCAGGAATCGCTAACACCGGCATTTACTACCGGCTCAATGAGCTGGCGCAAACGCTACAGCAACGCATACAGACCAGCCCCAAACTCCATGCCTACGCGCTGAGTTTATGGAAAGCCACGCATCAACCGCAACAATACGGCGTTCAATTAACCGATGTCGAAATGCCGCAATTGTTAATGGCCGGAGCCAGTCCGCGCGGCATGAGTTACTTGATCCGCGCCGCCAAGACCCGCGCCTGGCTGGAACAGCGGGATCATGTCTTGCCGGAAGATCTGCAAGCGGTTTTTCCGGTCTGCATGACGCACCGGCTGTTTTTAAATACGATGTATGCCTATAGAAAAGAACAGCTGCTGCCCGAATTGATCAAAGGAATTTTGAATCAGGTGGCTGCGCCTTGATCTCCACAGGTATCTAAGAGCGCGTCATCCCGGCAGGTATACTCTCGTTCCCACGCGCTGCGTCCCGTATACGCAAGACGCTGGTCGTGACTCGCGGCGCAGCGCGCCTTAACGGCATTCCCACGCAGCGCGTGGGAATGAGAAACCCTCTCCCGCTGGAGGGGGCTTTGCAATGCATAAAAATATCGTAAAAAACCCATGACCGAAACGCTACATTATCGCTTACCCTGGCAATCAAGTTCCGTATATCCAGGAGCGCATCCCGGACAAATGATCGGCGCCGGACAGCTGTTCAAACGCCACGAACCGCTGATTGCCAGCCCGGACCCCCGACACATAGACTTGCGCGCCAGTGTACTCGACCCGTTTTCGTCGTATCGGGTACGCGTCTATCAGCAGCAAAGCTCCGTCAACGTCTACCTGATTGCCGACATGTCGGCATCGATGGGCTATGCCGACAAACAACAAACCCTGCTCCGGTTTTTGCTGACCGCCGCCCATTCGGCTTTCGATTACGGCGACAAATTCGGCTTTATCGGCTGCACCGAACGTATCGAACACCGCTGGCTGCTTCCCGCCGGCCAACACTTGGGACGGGCGTCGGCACTGGCAAAACAACTGGAACGCCTTAGCTTTAGCGGCAGCGCAAACGGGCTGCAAAATGCGGTAGCCTTTCTGCCCGCCGAGCGCTCGCTGGTATTTTTGCTATCCGACTGCCATTTTCCTCGGCCTCAGTTGCGTACCGTATTAGGTTCGCTACAGGGTCACGACGTGATCCCGCTGGTGTTGTGGAATCAGCACGAATACGCCGCCTTGCCCAACTGGGGCCTTATTTCTTTTCAGGACATGGAAAACAATTCGACCCGCACGCTGTTTATGCGTCCGGCATTGCGGCAAAAAATAATGGCCGCCTATCAGCAACGCCAACATGACCTGAAAAACACCTTCAGGGCCTTTGGCAGTGAGCCGTTATTTATCACGGAAGGCTACAGCACCCAAACCATTAATCGTCATTTACAGCAGAGAGCCGCATGAGAATTCTGTTAATCATGGCCTTGTCGCTGCTGGGCTGTTCCGGCTCGATCGACGAGCCGGTCAGTTACTTTAACGTCGAAACGCCCCGCCCGTTCGGTTACGTTAACGGCGATGAAATTCCCCAGCGCATCGTGCTCGAAACCCGTTCGGGCATCAGTTTGCAACCCGGCAGCTTACCGGCCAAAGGACAAATCAACCGCTGGCTGAACCTGAATCAGGTCACGGTTAAACAAAGCGGACAGCGTTATCAAATCGACTTGTTGTACCAGGTTTTTTACGCGCCGCTGGAGGTTAAATCCTTAACCCTGCCCGGCTTTACCGTACAGCTCAGCCAGGGCGAAAAAAGCATCAGCCAAAGCGTCCCGGCCTGGACTTTTACCCTGTCCCCACTCAGGGAGTTGGTGGCGCGCCAAAGCGAACAGGGCGAATACCTGCGCCCCGATAGCCCGCCGCCGTTATTGACCGACACCCAGGCTTTATACAGCTTGGCCGCCGGCCTGAGCGTTGCCGTACTGATAGCCGTCTATCTGGCTTACTTATACGGATGCTTTTCCGGCATGTCGCGACGCACGGTGTTTAAGCGGGCATTACGCAAACTGGCGGGATTGTCTAAAGCCGACATAGAGCAGGCCTTGACCGTTGTCCATCACGCCTTAAACAGCCTCAACGGCCAGCCGCTGTTCCTTAACCGGCTGGGCGAATTTTACCGGCGCAACCCGGAATATCTACAAATAAACTCCCAGTTGGCTTGGTTTTTCAACTACTCCAACCGTTACTTTTTTTCCGACGGAATGATTGCCGTAGCGCAGGATTTTCAGCAACTAAAAGACCTCTGCGAGCAATGCCGGAAGATCGAACGGGGCAGCCGATGAATTTGGCGGTTAATGCACCTTGGGCATTGGCAGGCCTGCTGCTCACCCTGTTGCCGCTGTTCAATAGCGGTATGCGTTCCAGCCCGGCGCCGTGGACGGCGCTGATACCCGGCGACACGCTGTCGGTTTTTATTGTCTGTTGCTTGCGGCTGTGCGCCGTCGCGGCAATTGCCGGATTAGTGCTGGGCATCGCGGGCCTGCATCGTACCGAACAACGCCGGGAAAGGATCGGCCACGGCGCGCATATCGTGTTACTGCTCGATCGCAGCAGCAGCATGGATAACACATTCGCCGGACGCGCGCCGAACGGTGTAGAAGAATCGAAAGCCACGGCGGCGCGGCGCTTATTGACCGATTTTGTCAAACAACGGCAAACCGATTTAATCGGGGTCGCGGAATACAGCACTTCGCCGCTATTCGTAATGCCGCTGACCGAAAACAAAAACGCGGTGACTGCTGCGATTGCAGCGACCGCGACACCGGCGCTGGGTTTTACCCATGTCAGCAAAGGCTTGGGGATGGCTATCTCGTTTTTCGAACAACAACCCGTTACCGGCTCGCGTATCGTGCTGCTGGTTTCGGACGGCGCGGCGGCAATCGATCACGACAGCGAACAGAAATTGCGGCTTTGGTTTAAACAGCAGCAAGTCCGCCTGTACTGGATTTTCCTGCGCACCGCAGGCAGCACCGGCATTTTCGATCAGCCTGAAGACAGCCGGGACGACAACGCTGGGGCCATGCCCGAACTGTACCTGCACAAGTTTTTTCTGGGGCTGGGCAGCCCCTATCAGGCTTATGAAGCGGAAAGCCCGGACGCATTAAAACAGGCGATTGCCGACATCAACCAACTGGAAAACCTGCCGATGCACTATTTCGAACGCATCCCCAAACAGGACTTGTCGGCCGTCTGCTACAGCGTATCGGCCTTCTTGCTGCTGGTTCTACTCGGCGTTAAATTTTGTGAGGTCAAACGATGATAACAAGTATCTGTGGACGCGAATTTATTCGCGCGTTAATGGTCAATCCATGATTAGAACAATCAGGCATATCACGCTGTGGACCGCATTGGCGGCCAGTTTAGCGGCTTTCGTTTACAGCGCCGGCGCGGTGTACGACATCCACCACGACAATGACTTAATTCGGCAATTGATTTCGGGAAAGGATGTGGCCGTTAATAAAGTGATTGGCGGCGAGCCGGAACTGAGACTGGCGCGGGCTTTTTATTTCAAGCAAAAACACCGCTACGACGAGGCCTTATCGACCCTGAGCCTGATTATGGATAAAGGCGACCGAAACTTTCAGGCCAAAGCGCGCTACAACCTCGGTAACCTGTATCTGGAACAAGCCGTGCAACAGGCCTTAGCCATGAATATCAATGAAGCCATGCCCTTGGCAGAACTAGCGAAACAGGCCTACCGGCAGTCTTTGGCGTTAAACAGCGACGACTGGGATGCCAAATACAACCTTGAAGTCGCCATGCGCTTATTGCCGGAAATGGACAGGGTCGACATGCCCGACGACGAACCCACAAACCAGAAATCGCAACTGTGGACGACAGTGCCGGGGTTTCCGCGCGGCTTGCCTTGATTTGATCTCGTTCCAACGCGCTACATCACTGCCATTAAATTAAGACATGGCCATGATTGTGGGGGCGACTTTAGTCGCCAATTAAACGGTAAGTTGTTACTGACTGGGCGACTAAAGTCGCCCCCACAAACGAGGAAACAATGAGCAATACGGGACTCAGCGCGTCCGGCACTGCATTCCCACGCGGCGCGCGGGAACGAGAAATGAGGAAATAATGAATTACACATTAAAAGATTATCGAATCGGGTGCTTGCTGCTGGCGCTTATAGCCATGCTGGTGCTGTTCCTATACCCCAGCAAGCAGCAAAAAACGCCAACCTACAACTACACCTTTATTGTCGATATTACCCGCAGCATGAATGCAACCGACTACCAACAAGACAACCAAGCCGTCAGCCGCCTGAATTTTGTCAAACAAACCTTGCGCGAATTATTGCAAAAACTGCCTTGCGAATCCAAAGTCGGCCTGGGTCTGTTCACCGAAAGACGCTCAACCCTGTTATTCGAACCGCTGGAAGTGTGTTCGGCTTATACGGAAATCGATACCGCGATCAGCAAAGTCGACTGGCGCATGGCCTGGGCCGCAGACAGCAATATCGCCAAAGGCTTGCTGAGCACGCTGGAAATGCTGCAAAAAAGCGACAGTTCGGTGATTTTCATTACCGACGGACAGGAGGCCCCACCGGTTAATCCCAATTACCAAGCCGATTTTTCAGCGGTAAAGGGGCGAACAAAAGGCATGATTATCGGCGTCGGCGGATTGCAGGCTGTGCCCATCCCCAAGTTTGACAGCCTGGGCAAGCAAACCGGATTTTATGCCCAGGACGATGTGCCGCACCGGTCTACGTTCGGACAATCGAATCTGGACCCGTCGCAAATCAAAGGCTATAACGTGCGCAATGCCCCTTTCGGCAGCGAAGCCGCCACAGGGAGCGAGCATTTGACAGCCTTGCACGAAACCTATTTAGAAAAACTCGGCGCAGAATCCGGCTTAAGTTACGCCCGCTTAACCGACTTGAAAAGCCTTAGCCAGGCTTTACAAACCCCGAAACTGGCGACTGAAAAAGTGGTGCAGACCGATATTCGCCGGCAACCGGCCTTATTGGCATTACTGCTGTTAAGCCTTGTCTATCTGCCTAGGGTGTATAAATTTCGCCGATTTTTCGCCAGGGAGCGTTCGCTAGTTCCCAAGCTCCAGAGGCTGTGAAAGTATTCGTTTTTAGAAAAAATTAAAGAATTCACCACGAAGACACGAAGAAAAACAATCGTTTTAATTCAATACATTGAAAACTTCGTGTTCTTCGTGCCTTCGTGGTGAAAAATGTTTTTAGCCTAATTTGGATAATACTTGCACAGTCTCTCTAGCTTGGGAATTCGGTAAGGGAAGCTCCAACTTCCCGAGTACGCGAAGCTGCGACTGCATGAATGCAGGAGCGCTTGCCGAGAGCGTCGGCTCAAAGGCTCCCGATCCGGAGATTGGGAGCCGGCAACTACCATTAGTTATCTATCATCTTGAGTACTGTAAATGAACAAACCTTACCTGATCTCAACCCATAATCTTTTTACGCTACGCTTACTTTTGTCGCTGCTCGGCGCCTATATCGGCTATGCCTATCGGCATGCCAGCCACGATTATTGGTTTGTAATGATATTTTTGTTTACCGCTATCGCTATCGCTCCCGACTATTATCAATTCAAGCAGCATGGCGATAACCACAAAGCCCTTATCGACCGGCTGCTGCATTGGTCAGGCGGCTTGTGCGCGGGCATTGTGATTTACGCCTACCATAATTCAGGGAGAATATTCCACGAAGAAGCCGGTTTAATCGTACTGTTAATACTGGCGTTAACGACTTATCTGGACGGCATAAAAAGAGGCTGGCGTTGTATTTTCGCAGGGCTATTCTTGGGCTTGGTAACTGTTTGCGTCGCTTATTTCGATAGTTACATCTGGCAATTAAGTATGCTTGCCGCCACTGCCATTGCTTACAGTTATAGATCCCGAAGTGGGTAAAGAGACACAAAGCCTTCTCGGCAATTGCTCCTGCATAACCCACAAGGATGTGGGGAATGCAGATATTGCAGGAGCAAATGTCGCCTTACTAACTCCGGACTCTATATCAACAGAAGCATGGGAAATTGGCAAAGAGCCCGAGGAAAAAAAATAAACAATATATCTCCGATTCGGGCAATCGCTGGGTCGGAGATGCCGATGCCTTTTAAGGCGCTGACGCCAATTCCATAAGCCTGACCTCAACAATATTCTTATCCGCCACTAAGGCGCTGCAAACACCCTGCCCTAACGCTATATCCTGCACATGCCACGTTGAAGCCTGCCCATACTCAGACGGAACCCTTAAAAACGCGGCCTGGTTTTCAGGATTAATGACACATTGGTTCAAGCCCAAGGAGATGCCACGTCCCGTGGCTTTGACGAAGGCCTCCTTGCGCGTCCAGAAGCGGTAAAACGCCAGTATTTTTTGAGCTTCCGGCAACGTGTTCCAATATATGCTTTCTTCTTCGGCAAAACATTTATTAGCCAGCCCGGCCAAACTGGTTCTCGGCTTGCAAGCTTCTATATCGACACCTAACCGGCAGTCCCATCCTACTGCAATCACCAGTGTACTTGCAGAATGCGACAGATTGAACGCCAGCTCAGGCGTATCGGGAAGATAAGGTTTGCCGTGTTCGGCTTTTTTTATATTGATCTTTTCCGGCCGCTCGTTAAGCGTTTGGGCCAATACCTTTCTTAAGCGACCATGCACTTCGACATAGCGTTTGCGCAGTACGTCGTTTTTCATTTTTTCGGCATGGGCTTGCTCGGCGGCATTGAGAACGCGCCAATAAGTTTGATAGTAAGCTTCCTCGGCGGCAATATTGCCATGCCATATTTGGATGGTGTCAGTACTCATCATCTTGGAATTTGATCGCTAACTCCCCAACTCAAGCTCTCATTTTTATACACAAGTGCCTGCGGGACTCCGACAAGGATACACAAACCGTCTCCGCTCCGATGTAAGCCTATGCCCATCGTTACATAGTGAAGACGGCAACGGGAGTGCAAGCTTTGCTTGCGCTTGCGGGCGAAGCCTGCACTCCAGCTTTCAGCAACCGCCTGGACAGTCTTTGCGCGGGTACCCAAACTGGAGATTTGAGTACCCGCAGAAGATATATATAACAACGAGAGCTCCATCTTGGGAACCAGCGCAACTTTCCGTCCCTTAATGCGCAACACCGGCTCGCCCCTCGCCGCGACGATCACTGGCCGCAGTCAATTGGTGCGTGGTTTTATTCCATTGCACCGCCTGCATATCGCCATAGTTATACCGCGCTTCTTTCAGCTGATGCCCCATTGCGGCAAGGCCGGTAAGCTCATTGGCCGTTATTGCGCCTTTTTCATATTCAACCACATCAGGCATAAACTGGTGATGGAAGCGCGGCACTTGCACCCATGAGCCCGGTTCATTGCCTTTGGCGAAATCCAGCGCGGCCAGCAGCACCATCGAAATAATACGGCTGCCGCCGGGCGTTCCCAGCACCGCAACGTGATTGCCGTCGTCAAGGAAAGTAGGCGTCATGCTGGACAACATGCGCTTGCCCGGCGCGATCGCGTTGGCAACGCCGCCCACCAGTCCGTAGCCGTTCATGGCCCCAGGCCGGCCAGCAAAATCGTCCATTTGATCGTTCAGCAACACGCCGGTTCCATCCGCCACCAAACCTGCGCCGAACGGAAAGTTAATGCTTAGCGTTGCCGCAACCCGATTGCCTTGCTCATCAATAATCGAAAAATGGGTGGTGTTGACGCCTTCCGGTTGTTGCGGAATTTCGCCCGACAGCATCGCGCTGGGCAATGCCTTATCCGAGCGCAGACTGCTGCGCAATCCGGCCGCATAATCTTCGCTCAACAAGCGCTTAACCGGCATATCGACAAAGTCCGAATCGCCCATATATAAGGCCCGATCATGATAAGCGCGGCGCATGGCCTCGACGACAAGATGCTTTCGGGTCAGTTCGTCGGCCTGTTTTAAATCATAGCCCGACAGAATATTCAAAGCCTCGATCAACACAATCCCGCCGGATGACGACGGCGCGGCGCTGGTGATTTTTATGCCGCGATAGTTTCCCTTTACCGGCTCCCGCTCGACGACCTGATAGGCGGCAAGATCCTGCTTTGTCCAGATGCCGCCGGCTTTGTTGACGCCATCCACCAGCTTATCGGCTATCTCGCCGCCGTAAAACCCGTCCCAACCCGAGTCGGCCAGTTGTTTTAAGGTATGGGCCAGATCCGCTTGCCTGAGTATTGAATAAGCTTCGGGCACATTGCCGTCAGTCAGGAATATCTGCGCGGTCTGCGGGTGTTTTTTTATCACCTCGGACCTGACCTTAAGCAGCTTCCGGTATCTTTCGCCGATTGCAAAACCTTTCTCTGCCGCCCTGATCGCAGGTTGCAGGCTGTCCGCCAACGGCAAGCGCCCGTATTTTTCCGACAAATGCACCAAAGCCGCAGGCATGCCCGGAATAGCTGCGGCTAACGCGCCATCGAGCGACAGACGGGGAATCACCTTGCCCTCTTTATCCAGGTACATCGCCTGATGAGCGGCTAACGGCGCTTTCTCGCGTCCGTCGATCATGGTTTCGAAACCGTCCGGCTCCCGGTGCAGCAACCAGTAACCGCCGCCGCCCAGCCCTGAACCGGACGGTTCGACAACCGCCAAGGTCGCGCTGACCGCTACCGCCGCATCGAAAACATTGCCGCCTTTAGCCAGGATTTCAAAACCGGCAGCGGTCGCCAAAGGATGCGCGCTGGCAATTGCCGCCCCGGTTCCATCCGCATAAACCTGCGCGCCCCCGAAAACAATCGTTAACAAGAGCGTGGCACAATATTTCTTTAACATCTTTTTCTCTGATCGAATTTTAAACTGATAAGGGTTGGGGCATTAAACCACATTTACAGGAACGCACCAGCTTGTCGCTTAACTGATTTTTTACAAATCACCAATGAAATTATATCGATAAGTAAATCACTACGTAGTTGCACCAATATTTTTTCCGATTTTTCTGATTAGAATAATAGCGAGGTTGTTTCATATGCAACTCAAAAGGCAATCCTTAACCATAACGAGGTGAAAAATGGCCGCAACTGCTAAAAATACTAAAGAAGAACTTCCAAATCCTGACGAAGACCGCTCAACGATACATCTTCCTGACCGTGACGCCAAGATTGCTGAAATAGCTTATCGCATGGCCGAAAACAGGGGTTTCGCACCCGGCCATGAACTTGATGACTGGCTTGAAGCCGAACGGGAATTTTTGCTGTAACGATAGCGCCGGATGTGCCTGGTGATGCCTTGTCAGGCTGATCTTTTATAATCAATTTACTGGAGAAATTTATGTCGACTAAAGAAATGGATACCGCAAAAAAAAGTTCTGAATTAATGCCCAAAACATCGCTGGGCGGTTTGATGTCATTCGATGAGTTCGATAACTTTTTCGATGACTTCCTGTCGCGCAGATGGCCTCGCTTGATGGATTGGAATATGCCGACCCTCCCGGAAATCAGTTTTCCGCGGGTTGATATTCTCGATCACGACAATGACATCGAAGTTCAGGCCGCATTGCCGGGCGTTAAAAAAGAGGATCTGGAAGTTTCCGTTACCAACCAGACCATTACTATCCGCTCTTGCACCAAAGAAGAAAAAAAGACGGAAGAAAAAGGCAAATATTTTCGCCGGGAAATATCGCGCGGCGAATTTCAGCGCACCTTGTCCTTGCCCGACAATGTCGATGGCGAAAAGGCGAAAGCTTCGTTTAAAGACGGCATATTGAAAGTGACTGTGCCCAAAACCGAAAAAAGCAAACGCAAAAGCATCGAAATCCATTAGTTCCGGAAACATCGTTTGCTGCACGAAAAACACGAAAATATTCACCCGATACCCCATTGCTAACCGTCAGCCAAAGAATCAATAACGGTGTAAACAGTCGACTGATTTTTTCGTGTCTTTCGTGCTTTTCAAGGACTAACTGCGACGTTCCGGCTAATCCCATCCGCCGTTGAAGCATCGACAAATTGCTTCGGGAGAAAAATAAATGAAAAATGAAACCATTGCCGCAATCGCGGCGATATTAGTGCTTATTCTGGGAATACAGGCGTATACGATGTTCCGGCTGAATGACCGGCTCAATCAGCTGACCGGCGTTTATAGCCAGGCCGGAGAACCTCAAAACCCAATATCGAATCTACCCAAGCCCACTCTTCCCAAATCGGATGATGAATTCTTTAAGGGCCGCGTCTGGAACCCTTATGCGGAAATGCAGCACATGCAAAATGAAATGGAACAGATGTTCGACGATTCATTTTCGCGTTTTCATATGAAAACCCCTTTAGGCAGTTTAAGCAAAACGCCTGAGGTCGATTTACAGGAAAAGCCCGATCGCTATATTGTGACGGTGGATGCGCCCGGCGCAGATGAATCGTCAATAGACGTAAAACTGGAAGATCAGGTGTTGCGGATTTCAATTAAAACAGAGCATGCCAAGGATGAAGCGGACGATAAAAACGGCCAATACCAATACCGGGAGCGTTTCGTCGGTCAATTTCAACGGGCATTAACCTTACCGGGTCCTGCCAATGCCGCCAAAATGGCCACCGAATACAAAAACGGCGTCCTGACCATTACGATTCCAAAGGCATAGTACCGGGACGGGCAAGGGTAAAAAAAACGGTCGTCAAATTAAGCCGCTTTTAACTCTTGGCCTTTTTTTGGAATTTAACCATTAACACAGCAGGCTTAGCGATGATGCGAATTCTTCTTTTCCTGGCGACCAATGTCGCAATAATGGTTGTAGTCAGTATTGTCTTTAGCCTTTTGGGCTTAACCGGCACTTTAGACGCGCAAGGCATAAATCTCGACCTTAACGCGCTTCTGGTCATGTCGGCAATCATAGGCATAACCGGCTCGGTCATTTCCCTGGCCATGTCGAAGTGGACGGCCAAACAAGCGATGGGCGTCCAGCTTATCGAACAAACGCCGCGAAACCAAACCGAACAATGGCTGCTGACGATAGTGACGCAACAAGCCCGACAAGCGGGCATCGGCATGCCGGAAGTAGGTATTTTTCTGTCTCCCGATGCCAACGCCTTTGCAACCGGAATGAACAGAAACAACGCATTGGTAGCCGTCAGCACCGGTTTGCTGCAACGCATGAATAAAGATGAAATCGAAGCCGTCATCGGCCATGAAATCACCCATGTCGCGAACGGGGACATGGTAACGATGGCCTTGATGCAGGGCGTGGTAAACACCTTCGTTTACTTTTTTGCCAGCATCATCGGCCATGTGGTTGACCGCGTTATCCTTCAAAACGAACGAGGCCATGGCATGGGCTATTTCCTCGCCCAGATGGTTGCGCAAATTGCATTGGGATTTCTGGCCTCCCTGCTGGTCATGTGGTTCTCCCGTTACCGGGAATTTAAAGCGGATGCAGGCGGCGCCAAGCTGGCCGGACGGGGAAAAATGATCAGCGCACTTCGCGCCTTGCAACGCGAATACGAGCCGCAAGACCTGCCCGGACAACTGGCGGCTTTCGGCATTAACGGCGGTAGCGCACAAAAACTGTTTATGAGCCATCCGCCGTTGCACGAGCGTATTGAGGCATTACAAAATATGAGTTGAGGCAAGCAACATGATTCCAGTCAATGCTAAGCCATGCCGTAAAGCTTATTAACTGATGTTACGCATGCTCATAATAAAAAGCGTAGTCCACGAAAAACACGAAAATAGTTAAAACACATCAGAACGTTGCCAGGCAGACCTGCTTCTTGCCCAACGCTAGGCCAGGGACTATCGGAATGACGACACATCCCGTAAATACGTGTGTAACACGAAGTTTCACCTCCCTGTGCCTGGGTTCCGGCATAACCCACAGGGATGTGGGGAATGCAGATATTGCAGGAGCAAATATCTGTCCCTGCCAGAACGACGGCATCCCACAGACCTGGGTGTATGACGTAAGGTGCTTGTCTTGGGAGTCTGTGAATGAATGCCGGGTATGACGCCGTCAGCGAGAAACCTACAGCGGATGTTTTTTTCGTGCCTTTCGTGCTTTTCGTGGACAATGCGTAACATCAGTTATTAATCGGCATCAAAATGGATTTCAGAAGCTGCTTAGGATAGGGTCGTTAATAACTTCCCAAAACATAAACTCATCATTCCCACGCTCTGCGTGGGAATGCAGTCTGAACCGCTCTGCGGTTCGGGACGCTGGAGCGTCCCTGACTGGGTTAAGCGGAAGTTATTATTGATGGAGTCTTTATTACAAAGCACTCGCCAGAAAACTTAAACCCGGTAACGTTGCCGGTTAGACCTTCCAGGTTTTAAAAACCTTGAAGGTCCTGCATCTCGCCTGTTTCCCGCCTAACGACAGCCCGTAGATACTTGTGTATAAAGACGAGCGCGGCGCGTCGGAACGAGAGCGAAGCTTACACTCCCGTTGCAATAAGCCAGCCTAAACGAACTGCGACTGCTGGCCCGTTATTTTTCCCGACTCAACTGATCTTTACAGGCTAACAGGCTAGGCTAACAGGCTAGCTGCGCCAAGCTAACGCTGATAAGTGCCGATCAATTCCGCCTGTCCAATAACATGCCCCGCCATCGCTTGTTCAAGCTGAACCTTATTAGGATGATGCAGATCGGGCAATTCAATATCCAGCGCATACAGTTTATGAAAGTAGCGATGCCGGCCAATGGGCGGACATGGGCCGCCGTAGCCGGTCCGTTTCCAGTCGTTTTTGCCTTGGTATGTGCCAACCGGTAAATGGGCGGCGGCAACGGCTTGCGGTAACGCTGTAACCGTCGGCGGAATGTTATAGAGCAGCCAATGTACCCAAGTCATTTTAGGCTTGGCAGGGTCCGGCGCATCGGGATCGTCAACGATCAACACCAGGCTTTTGGTGTTTGGCGGAACGCCAGACCAGCTTAAAGCGGGCGAACTGTCGTTGCCGTCGCAGGTAAAAACTTTAGGGATTTCTCCCAGATGGGCAAAGTCCGGTGATTTGAGGGTCAAGGTCATATTTTGCTCTCCTTCGGCCAAAACGGCGGTACTAAAAAAGATACTGAAAACCAAACACATTAAACGAATGAAAACAGGTCGATGGGTTGAATGCATAGATCACCTCGATAATAAAATCAGGTTTGCCGGTTTACCGGTCGCCAAGCTCAAAATCGGCAACCCGCCCTTGCAAATTCGTGTCCACGCCTACACCGTAAACCTATCCTGAGCGCATGGCAATTGTAGAAAAGACCTACAGACAAACAACTTTTCATTGCTATAAACTCCAAGCGCTACAATTGATTCTTGCGCGGTAAAATCAGGAGCTTGCGATATGAGACGAGTAAAACATGTTATTTTTTGGCTGGTGGTCATCGGCGTTATTTTGCTGTTGTTTTCCACCCACGTCATCGCTGAAGATGATTTTCACCGGCAACGCTATGCGTTGGTGGAGACCATCAAGGCCGAGGCGGCCGTCTTACCTGCACCAGGCGGCTATGGCTTTATTGGGCGACCAAAGTCGGACCTTTATCGATTCTTATAAACTGATGTTACGCACGCATCTAATAAATTAAAGCGTAGTCCACGAAAGGCACGAAAAACAAAGCGCGTCCCTCTCCTGTCCGTCATGCCTGTATCAAGTCATATACCTGTCATGAACGTTGTCAAAAGGAATGTGGCTAAATGCTTGGTATTACATCGTTAACCGAGAAATATACTGTTCTATGTTCTTTCGTGTCTTTCGTGCTTTTCGTGGACAATGCGTAACATCAGTTATAAATTCAATATCGAACCGGCTACGGATGACCGGCCCTACCTGTTCCATTTTTTTAAATAGCGAACCTTGCCCGAAATAAGGCCGTTATTGGGCAGCGGCGGAAGCTTTTTGCTGGAAAGAGGTTATTTATTGAATGCCATGTGGGTTGCCTCTTTTTTGGGTTGAGGCGGCGATTATCCTGACACGGGGTAAGTAATCGCACTTATTGATTGAAACAGCCAGACTCCTTATCCTACAGAAACTCGCGTAACATCAACGTTGTTTTTATAACTTAAAACAGGTACCCGGCCATGAAAAAAATAAATATCGCAGCAATGCTATTGGGCTTATTTGTAATGACCACTGTTGTTTATGCCGATATTACCCTGCAATCTAAAAAAGAAGTGGAGGGCGCCTGGAAGCTGCAATACACCAAAAACTCGTTAACCGATAAAGCATCCATCAACAGGGAAGATACCTGGATATTTAAAGACGGGAAAGTAACTATCTTACATATTCCGCGCGACGGAATATTTTATGATCAACCGCCGGTAAATTACGAAATAGAAGACGGTAAATTAAAAGTCGCGCTGGTGGGTAATGACCGGTTTGACGTGTTTTCCGTAGTGGAAAAAGACGACAAGAGTATGACCCTAAAAGGCAAATTCGGCGGTTATTATTACTTTACTAAAAAGTAAATTTAAGCGGCGATGCTTATCCTTCGCCGCAGCGCATAGGCGGCCGTTGTCATTTTCACCTTGGAAATGTCGGGCATAAACATCAGCCTCCGGCTCTGCCGGATAATCGATAGACCTTGTACTCGATACGTTCAGGGAGCTTATCCGGCAATTCCGGGTTAATCTCGAACACGCTCTCAACATGGGCCAAGTCGATCTCGTAAGCCTCCGAGTACAGTGTTTTGATCTCTTCGGCAACGCCAAAGGCTTGGCATGCGCTCTCATTTTCTTCCGCACCCTCCGCGGTCAGCAGAAAAACCTTGGCGGTTTTTGCAACAATCAAGCTCAAATGCGCAATATAGCGTTGACGGATGTCTTCCGGCAGAGCGGTTAGCGCCGCCCGGTCATAAACGACATCAACCTGCCCCAGATCGTTCCCGGTCAATGAAAAGTAATCGCCGCATAAAATACTGAGTCTCCCGTGTTCCCATAGCGTAAATTGACCAACCTGTCGCCGAACAGGCTTCAAGCGGTTCTCCCGAAAAAAAGCCCGCACCGCAATAGGACTCAACTCAACACCGATGACTTCGTAGCCCTGCTTGGCAAGCCAGATCATGTCCAAACTCTTTCCGCAGAGCGGCACAAACACCCGGCTGCCTTTTGCCAGATCAAGACTGGGCCAAAATCGGGTCAGGAGTTGATTCACCGTTTGCTGGTGAAAATCGGTTCGCCGGTCACGCCAAAATTGCAACCAAAGAACGTTGTCGCGCCCTGTCATGACGGCCCCCGCATCAGTGATTGGGCAAAGGTCAGAAAACGCCCCTTGAACGGATCACCGTTTTCCATGAATCTATCGGCACGTCGAGTCGTAAAGCTATAACCGAGTTCAGCCATTTCCCGGCAAAAACCGACACGATTGCCGCGATCCGGATCAACAATAATAATCTGTGCAGACGTCTCCGCATGACGGTCAATGAAACCGGCAAGCTGGCCGGGCTGTTGCCGTTCATAAAGAACATCGCTGCCGATGATCAAGTCGAACAACCCCAGATCAGGATTGTTTGCCTCCCAGTTTCCAGTGTGATATTTCAGCGGCCCCAGATTGTTCAACAGCAGGTTTTCCTTCAAAAAGGCCTGACTCAAAGGATGCCAATCGCTGACCGTCATGTCGCCTGCCCGACGATGAATAACCAGGCTTGCCAAGGCCAGACCGGCGCCTATTTCCAGAATGCGTTTCCCGGTCAGGTCAATAGTATGCATAGCCAAAGCCAGTACCTGCGCTGACGGCCATAAATGACCGAATAACGACCAACTGGCCGGAGAGATGCCGGCAAGCTCCGCCTCGCCTTGCGGATCGGAATATTGCTGGAGGTCTAACAAAGAACGGATCTGGTAATCCGTGCCGCCAACAGTAACGGTCTCGTACTTGACGTGGTAAACGGGCATGGGGTTTCTTCTCATCGGGAACGGGTTGTATATCAGGAAAATGTTCTGATCGAACGGGCACAACACTTCGTGAGAAGAGATATACAGGCCGACAATGGCACTCGCGGGGGTTTACCTCGAAATTATCTTTGAACTCGGGTTTTTTAAAGAGTAACACGTCGTATGCCGGACTCACTAAAAATCTACACAGGGCGGTAGTAAATACTGTTGGTTTCGATCAAATTGGATAAAACGGCTCATAACATCAGGTTGCGGTAAGTTTTGAAGTCCGGGCTATTTTTTTACAAGGGATCGGACTTTATAGCTGATAAGTCCGACAGGCTCCTAGGCTGGTTATGTACAGCCGTTATGACAATTGCGGTGGTCGCAATGTTTTTGTCACTGGGGAGTAAAAAAATAGTTTACTAGCTCTGCCGTATTGTTCTAGCTGAATACCCAATCTCTTCAGCTATCCACGGCTTCGAAATTTCATCGCACTCAAGCGAGACGCCTCATCGGAACAGCAAACCCTTCCTACGTGCAACCCACTCCAAGCCACGCGAATCTTAGTCCCGGACGCCTGTCAAAGAGCAAAGTGATGCAGATCCAATCCGTTTACGTTCGCTACCGTACCGACTACCTTCAATTTTATCTGTACATTTCAAATAGCGATGGGGAACTTCATTCCACGCTTGAGTCATGACTATCGGGTTATGGCTAAATAATTATCAGGAGACACTCATAAACAAAGATCAAATAAAAGGCCGAGTCGAAGAAGCCAAAGGTAAAGTTAAGGAAGTCACTGGCAAGATATTGGACGACGATGAGATGGAGCTGGAAGGAAATATCCAAAAAAACGTTGGTAAAGTCAGGGCTGGCTTTGGTGATCTCAAGGACGATATTAAGAAAGACAAATAAAACGCACCTATGCCGGAGGAAAACACACGTCAGAAGTGCTCAAACGCGCGATAACTCATGCTGAACCCGCCATGAACACCTGAATGCCTGCATCGCGGCGCCTAAATGATGCTATTGATCACGGCAAGCAAAAACATGTCGACTTTGCGAAGAAACCTGCCGAAGCCTCTGAAAGCCGCGCAATAAACGACCACAACCTCTGTTCGGCATGGATGCCGTTCAATTATGTTAATAAATAAACACTTACTATGAAGGAGAACACTATGCCTACACGATTATTGCTAGTTATTTTCACTTTAACGGGCAGTCTACTAATGATGACAGGTCCCGTTCGAGCCGAACAAAATACCGCATTCCATTTGGCAGCTAACTCGGAATTGGAAAATACCGAGCGCAATGTGCGCGACAAGGACAACGCTACCTTAACCCCGGAAGACCAAAAGGAAACCAAAAAGGATATAAAAATCACGGCTAAGATACGTCAAGCCTTGGTTAGAGATAAATCCCTATCAGTCGATGCGCAGAATGTAAAAATCATCACCCGTAATGGCGTGGTGACTTTGCGCGGGCCTGTTGCAAATGAAGCTGAAAGCAAGACGCTGCAAAAAATCGCCAAGAAAATGCGTGGTGTAGTGCAGGTAGATAATCAACTTGAAAATAAAGCGCCTTAAAGGCCCAGGAGAATGACATGACTAAAGCCGTTTTTTGTATCGCTCAAAATCTCGAACAGACAGAGACCATTGTTAATAACCTGAAGACAGCAGGTTTTTCAATTAACGATATATCCGTGCTGTTCCCCGACAAATCCACGACCAAGGATTTTGCTCATGAGAAGCACACCAAAGCGCCGGAAGGCGCCGCTATCGGTGGGACAGTGGGTTTAGGCACTGGCGCTGTGCTCGGATTATTAGCCGGGATCGGCGCTCTGGCTATTCCAGGCGTCGGTCCGTTAATTGCCGCCGGACCCATTATGGGGGCATTGAGCGGCGCGGCAGTAGGCGCTGCCACTGGAGGTTTGGCTGGAGCCTTAATTGGGCTGGGTATTCCCGAATATGAAGCCAAACGCTACGAAGGAAAAATCAAGGGAGGAAGTGCCTTGATTTCTGTACATACGGATAGCAGCGAAGAGCGTGATCGAGTAAAAGAAATTTTTAAAAATGCCCATGCAGAGGATATTTCCTCGACTGGGGAAGCGTCAGTTTAAGGCTTTATGAGGCTATTGCACGTAATCAAGAAATAATCACAGAGGAGTTTTGTTATGCATAACATTGAAACTATCGACAAATTGCTGAAAGATGAATTAGCCGCAACGGAAACTTATAAACAGGCTTTGAATAAACTTAAGGAAGATGCCTGCGCGGTAGAATCGGAATCTTTAATGCCCGTTTATGAGGAGCATAAAGATGCCGTTTCCAGTTTACAGTCGTTAATCAATCGACTGGGAGGAACTCCCGCCGAGGACTCAGGAGCATGGGGCGCTTGGGCAGAAATAGTCATGGGAGGCGCTAATATTCTGGGTAAAAAAGCCACCTTAAAAGCTTTACAAGAAGGCGAAAAAAGTGGCGTTGAGAATTATGAAGAAGCCCTGCAGGATACTGAGCTGCCTTCAGATGTTCGCGCTTTAATTGAAACAAAACTACTGCCTGCCCAACAAGCGCATATACGCACTTTGGAGCGGCTGGTGGATGCGGCAGCTGCTTAGGTTTTCCAGTCTTAAATGCATTTAATTGATGCCGGCGTGGACGATGATGCGTTCGCGCTGCCGGACTTTTACCGGACTTTAATAAAAATCCAACTCACTCTGCAATACATTATCCGGGCTACTAAACAATGTGAGAAAAACCCATTAATGGTGAATAAGAAGCCTATGCGCTAATTTATAAACCAAGGAGTTCCAACATGATTTCAACTGTACCTGATGTAATTTTTAAAACACGTGTTCGCGACGAAAGTATCGGTGGCGACAACCCCTTTCGCTGGCAGGATGTCAGCACCGATGACATCTTTAAAGGAACAAAAATTGTTGTTTTGGCGCTTCCCGGCGCCTATACGCCTACCTGCTCAAGCAAACATTTGCCTGGATTTGAAGCCAAATATCAGGACCTCATTGAACAGGGTGTTGATGAGGTTTATTGCCTGAGTGTTAATGATGCCTTTGTGATGTTTCAATGGGCTAAGCATCTAGGCATCAAGCAGGTAAAAATGCTGCCCGACGGAAACGGCGATTTTACCAAGGCAATGGGCATGCTGGTGAAAAAAGAGAACCTTGGTTTTGGCAGTCGTTCATGGCGCTATTCAATGGTTGTCGAGGATAAAAAGATTATCAAATTATTCAGCGAACCCGGCCAGGTTGATAATTGCCCTGATGATCCCTTTACTGTAAGCGATGCCGATACCCTGCTGGATTATTTAAAACAGAACAAATAGGCCTGTATTGCCCTGACTTCCATTTATAAAGGGGAAGCTTCAATGACTCAATATGATTATGATCTGTTTGTAATTGGAGCAGGTTCCGGAGGCGTGCGTGCAGCACGCATGGCAGCGGGTCATGGTGTAAAGGTGGCCATTGCCGAACAGCGTTATTTGGGCGGCACCTGTGTCAATGTGGGTTGCGTGCCCAAAAAACTGCTGGTCTATGCTTCCCAATTCCAAGATCAATTCGACGCGGCAGCGGGTTTTGGCTGGACCGTGGGCCAATCAACGTTCAACTGGTCAAGCTTGATCGCAAATAAAAATCAGGAGATTGAACGGCTACATGCTGTCTACAACAACCTGCTGCAAAAAGCGGGTGTCAGTATCATCAATGGCAGGGCACGTTTGCTTGATGCGCATACTGTCGCCGTCGCCGGTACTGAATACAGCGCCGAACGCATACTTATTGCAACAGGGGGCTGGCCGTCTGTTCCCGACATGCCCGGCAAACAACACACCGTCACATCGAATGAAATGTTTTTTCTCGATCAATTGCCCAATCGCATCATTATCGTCGGTGGCGGCTACATCGCAGTGGAATTTGCCGGCATTCTTCATGGCCTTGGCGTGAATACCACAATTTGTCATCGTGGAGACAAACTGCTTCGCGGTTTTGATGAGGATATACGTGATTTTCTGGCCCATGAAATGACCGGGAAAGGTATAAATATTCTTCTCAATACCGATATTGAAGCGATTGAAAGCGCAGGCGATTGCTTCGCAGCACAGCTTATTGATGGCAGCAAAGTGAGCACAGACCTGGTTATGTATGCCACCGGCAGAACACCGAATTCAACCGGATTTGGACTGGAAGCGCTTGCCATTGAATTGGACGACGAAGGCGCCATTAAGGTTAATGGGGACTATCAAACCAATGTGCCGTCAATCTATGCGTTGGGTGATGTGACTAACCGGGTCAACCTGACCCCGGTAGCCATAGCGGAGGGCATGGCTCTGGTAAATAAGCTGTATGCCAATCACTCGAGATCGGTGGATTACGACAATATTCCCACCGCTGTTTTCAGCCAGCCTCCTATTGGTACGGTTGGTCTAACCGAAGCACAGGCGCGCGAAAAATACCCGGACATCGACATTTACCAAACCCGTTTTATACCAATGAAAAACACCCTCTCCGGGATGGATGAACGAACCCTGATGAAGATGATCGTGATACGCAGCACGGATCGGGTTGTCGGCATGCACATGGTGGGACCTGACGCCCCTGAAATTATCCAGGGCATGGCAGTTGCCATTCGAGCCGGTGCGACCAAGGCGGTCTTTGATACAACTATCGGCATACATCCTACTGCTGCCGAGGAATTTGTAACTCTGCGTGAAACTCATTCAAAGCTATAAGTATCGCATAACCTGAAGCATCTAAGTGCCTGAATATAAGTTTCCAGAGCTCTTGTTTAAAGCCGGAGTGCAGGCTTTGCCTACTTTGCAAGCAGAGCTTGCACTCCAATATACCCGAAAACTTTAGCTCGATTACTTAGCTAATCAAGAGACACGTTGTTCTCGCATTAGCGCCTCCACACGGTGATGTCGGCGCCCAACCTCAAATGCCTCGACGGTGTGGGCCTATACCCATTTACTTAACTTCCCCTTCCCGTTTGGTTTCCATTTCCAGGTTTTGGTATTCATGTTGTTCCAACTTACCGTCATGACCTGCATCCACCTTGTCGAATACTTGCAGTAAATAAGGGAAATTCTTCAATTCACTTTTAGTAACGTAGTGATCGCCATTGATATCAGCCTGTTCAAATGTGGGCAATTTCCCCTTGCCATCATCTGATTTTTTGGCAGGTTCATTCTGTGCGTTTTGAACGTCTGGAGTTTGGTTTTCAGCCCATACAGACTGGGTAACAGAGCCAAGGCCGATACTCATAACAACAGCTACCTTGATAATTTTTAAAAACTGGTTGGGGTTATGGGATATTTCGCGAATAGTTTTTCTGGTTTTCATGATGGTCTCACAGGGTTAGAGAGATTAAGTACATCCAGAGGTTAAGTAGATCCGGTTTTATCTTGAAAATGATTTCAACAAAAATATCGTGTTACTTGCTTTGGATGAGCATTATTACTGGCCCAATGCGTCTGGACAGCTAATGATGAATTAATAAAATCGCTCTGCGATATAGCCAGCGTCTTCCATTTGGTGCTTCTTTCATGTCTGCTTAATTACTCGAATCTTCAATAATCAGGAAAATAACCTTGTCGCTATGTTCATATCAATTCGATTCAAGCCTTGACACAAAAAATTATTCTTGGACCAGCATAATTATAAATTGGACAATTGAGTTAAGTCGGTACGGTGGCACACATAAAGCGACTGAGTAATGTAATGTGTCAACACTTTTCCGGACACAAAATTAAGCAGTGTTATGCCAAAGTTACGCGATTATTATTCGCGATTATTATTTTGGTAACACAAGGACATTGACTATGTGCGAAGTCGCACAGACCGATTTTAATTACCTGTGTAGTCTTAAAACACAGACAAGGGGATTTGAGGTATGTAGGGAACTCACTCGTTAAGAAAAAATCGAGTAATCCAGTTAAAGGATAGTGTTTTCAATCCTCGCCTGAATTAAGAATTTCCATAACACCGGTTCAAACTGAGCCAACAGGAGAAAAAACATGATTAACCCTGACCAAATTAAACCTGATATGCCCGTTGTTTGCTCCCAAGACGGACAATTTGCTACTGTCGATCATATGGAGGGGACTGATACCATCAAGTTGAAGAAAGATAAGGCAGGTCAACACCATTACATTCCGCTAACCTGGGTAAGCTCAATCGAGGGCGGCACAGTTAAAGTAGATCGCCCAGGCGATCAAGCAATGCAGGAGTGGTCGACAGTTTCGCCGATGTTTTAAGAGAATGACTTCAGACGATAATATAGACCAGCGCTAGGAGGTAGGTTTTTATACGAATTGCCTATTCAGGTCGAATGTTGATATTTTATAAAGGCAGCGTGTAAGAACAAGATAATCACTTGTCAGACAGGGAGAGGCTTCGTCGCACTCAACATCAACCCATGAAAGAGGTGACATCATGAACAGCCCTTACAAGTATCGTCGTATTTCCAAGGAAGATGCGGCAGTTCTGTTCGTAGACCACCAGTCCGGCCTGACTGCGTTGGTACAGGACTATCAACCCAGCGAATTCAAGAACAGTATTCTGGCCTTGGCCGATATGGCGAAATTTTTCAATTTGCCGACTATCCTCACCACCAGTTTCGAGGAAGGTCCGAACGGCCCCATCGTGCCCGAACTGAAAGCGATGTTCCCCAACGCTCCGTTCATCGCCCGCCCCGGCCAGATTAACGCTTGGGACAACGAGGACTTCGTCAAGGCCGTGAAGGACACCGGCCGCAAACAGCTGATCATCGCCGGCATCGTAACCGAGGTCTGCGTAGCATTCCCTGCGCTCTCCGCGTTGGAAGCAGGCTACGAGGTGTTCGTCGTCACCGATGCCTCCGGCACATTCAACCAAGCCAGCCGCGAGGCCGCCTGGCTTAGGATGGCGACCGCCGGAGTGCAACTGCTGGATTGGTTCGCGGTGGGTTCCGAATTGCACCGCGACTGGCGCAACGACATCCAGGGCTTTGGCAAGCTCATTTGCGACCACACTCCGCTCTACCAGAGCCTGATGACCAGCTATACGGCTAAAGGCCGGTCCTGACAAGACGCCGCACCGAAGCGGTTCTCGCTAGTCGATAGTATGGGCCTATTCACTGATCGGCGTTTGCGCCTCGCGCCCGCCTGGACGGTATCGATCCATCACTTCGTCGAGCCTGTCATTGGTGATATTGGCGTTCGTCTTCTGCAAGCAGCTTAGTAGAACCTCTTTGTTGGAATGGACGCGCTCAGCGGTAGGCCGCGTTCCCTGCGGAGCCGGAGCAACATGCCTGAAACAGGCGGTAAACTGCTCCGGCGCGATGTTGAGGTCGCGACTAATCTTGTCGACAGGCCGTTGGGGGTCTTCCGGCAGGAAAGCCGGGGTTGCAACGGCACGCCCTGATAAGACAATGATCGCGACAAGCAGCGATGCGCTTATACAGTTTTTCATCAAGATGCTCCGGCAATGCGTTGCAAACTCAAGGCGACCAGTGTTTGAGCCCGTTCCATAGTGCCGGCTTCCGCATAGCAGCGCAATTCCGGCGCGTTGCCGGAAGGACGCAGATGCACGATCTCGCCGTTGTCGAACGTCAAGCGTAGGCCGTCGGTCAAATCACGTTGGGCAAGCGCGCCCAGTTCATTACCCCATAGGCTTCGATACGCGGTGTCATCGCCTTGCAACCTGTCCAGCAACGCCCGGCTATCGGCAACCGGAAAATCCTGCAAGCGGTCGCTGGCAGTATATCGCTTCGGCAAACCGGCGAGCAGGGCCGACACGTTGCCGCCCCGTTGCCGAGCCATCGCCAGCACCGCCAAAGCGGGCAGTACCGCATCGCGGGTCGGCAGCGCGGCCAGGGGCTGGCCGCCGACCGTCAAATCATTGCCCACCAGAAAGCCGCCGTTGGCTTCAAAACCGACTACGCCGGGACTACCGGCAGCGAGCATCTGTTCCATTCCGGCAATTACGTACGGCGAACCGATGCGGGTGCGGATCACTTGCCGAAACAGTCCCGATGCTTCGATTGCGGTATTGCAACTCACCGGCGTGACCACGGTATCGGCGCCCAGAAAGTGCGCGCACAATAAGCCGACGATATCGCCGCGCAACCAGTTGCCGGTTTCATCGGCGATCAGCGGCCTATCGCCGTCTCCGTCGGTGGAGATGATGGCATCCAGATGATACTCCGCCGCCCAGGCCAGTCCGCGTCGGCGATCTTCTTCGCTGACCGCTTCGGTATCGAGGGGCACAAAGGTATCGGTACGCCCCAACCCCACCACATCCGCGCCCAGCGCGCTCAGCACATCGCGCAGGCAATCGCGCGCCGCGCTGGAATGCTCGTAAACCCCGATCCGCCAACCGCTTAGTAAATCGGCGGCAAACAGGCCGATATAGCGCTGCCGGTATTGCTGCAAGGCGGCTGGATTGACGATTGTTGCATCGGCGCTTTCTCCCTCAGGGAGAAGGCTGGGGCATTTTTCCTCCAGTTCGACTTCGGCATGAGTGATGGCCGCTTCGTCGGCTTTACTGATCTCGCCTTCGGCCCGATAAAACTTGATGCCGTTGCGATCGAACGGAATGTGGCTGCCGGTAACCATAATTGCCGGAATGCCTTGCGCCAGAGCATACAAAGCCAGCGCCGGAGTGGGCAACATCCCGCAGAAATCCACCTCGCACCCGGCCTGGCGGATACCCGCCACGCAAGCGCGGACGATGTCCGGGCTTGACGGCCGCAAGTCCATGCCCAGGGCGATTTTTTGCCCGGTTTTCGCAAGGCCCAGGCCATGCAGGAACGCCAGCGTATAAGCGGTGCAGACCTGATCGGTCATTTGGCTTACTAACCCTCGCGCGCCGCTGGTGCCGAATGCCACGCCGCTTTCGGCCATCATTTGTTGGATATTGATTTTTGTCATGGGGTGTTTGGTTTGTAAAGTTGTAATGAGTCTGTTTATGCTAAATTTAAGGCTAAAGGCTTTCATCTTTTGCCCGCTTCACTCTAAATCTCCACCACCCTGTTCTGGTCAAAACGGGGGGCGATTTTTGCGCCTGCATAACCTCTGGGGTTACACAATATTCTGGCGCCCGCTATACGATAATCCATCTGGCTATGAACATGACCGTGAATCCAGGCAGCAATTTCATATTCATGCAGCAGGGATTTCATGTCATTGCAATAGGCCAGTTTCTTCAGCGCATGAGCCGAGTCATTCCAGCTCCACAAGGAAGGCGCGTGATGCGTTATCACCACCGTTCGCCCCGAAAACGGCTGGGCTAACTCACGTTCAAGCCACATTTTTGAGCGTTGATGACAATGGCTAAACTGCATCGTATCGAAAGGCTTTTCGGCAAACTGAATTCGCTTGAAATCATTTAGCGTCTTGCCTAACGCCGCTGCTGTTTTGTCACCCTCAACAAACAGATCGGTCCACAGCGTACAGCCTAAAAAACGTACGCCTTGAAATATTAAACAGTCGTTCTCAAGAAAATGCACGTTGCTGTCGACGCATTGATTACGGATCAATTGCAAGGTGTGTTGATATTCATGCGAATAAAACTCGTGATTACCGGCAACATAAATAACCGGTTTATTCAACGTTTTAAGCCAGTCCAGGCCTTGCGTCCCGATGCCTATATCGCCGGCCGCGACAATAATGTCGGCATCATTATCCGGCGCTTTCAGCCATCCGAACTCCAAATGTATGTCGGAGAAATAATTTATCCTCACACTAAACTCTACTTAATGACCTGTATCGGCGTATAATTTAACAACATTCTTCCAGATAACTGTAACCTTTTCCAAAAGATTTTGTATATGTCTATTAGCCTTAGAAAAATCACCCATCAAGTTTTAATCGGCGATGTTAAAGTCGGCGGCGGCGCTCCTATCGTCGTTCAGTCAATGACTAATACCGATACTGCCAACGTTACGGCAACCGTCAACCAAATCATTGAGCTGGCCGCCGCCGGTTCCGAACTGGTGCGCATCACGGTCAATTCCGAGGAAGCGGCCGCGGCCGTTGCCGAAATACGCAACCAGTTGGATAAAAAAGGCAACTCGACGCCAATCGTCGGCGACTTTCATTTTAACGGCCATAAGCTGCTGGAAAAATACCCCGACTGCGCCCAGGCTTTGGACAAATACCGCATCAATCCGGGCAACGTCGGCCGCGGCAAAAGCCGTGACCCGCAATTCCAGCAAATGATCGAGTTTGCCTGCCAATACAACAAACCGGTACGCATCGGCGTCAACGGCGGCAGCTTGGATCAAGCGGTGTTGACTCGCTTGCTGGATGAAAACAGAAGCCTTGCAACCCCCGAGCCTTTGGCCGCCGTCACCCGCAAAGCGATTGTGCTGTCCGCGCTTGAAAGCGCCGCTAAAGCCGAAGAATTGGGGCTTGGCAAAGACAAAATCATCCTGTCCTGCAAAATCAGCAACGTACAGGAATTGATCAACATCTATCAAGACCTGTCCAGCCGTTGCGATTATGCACTGCATCTGGGCCTGACCGAAGCCGGCATGGGCTCCAAAGGCATCGTCTCCTCGTCTGCGGCTTTATCGGTATTGATGCAGCAAGGCATCGGCGACACCATCCGTATTTCGTTGACGCCGGAACCCGGCGCCTCCAGAACCCAGGAAGTGATTGTCGGCCAGGAAATCCTGCAAACCATGGGCTTTCGTTCATTCACCCCAATGGTTATCTCCTGCCCCGGTTGCGGTCGCACCACCAGCGATTATTTCCAGAAACTGGCGATGGACATCCAAAGCTATTTACGCGATCAAATGCCGGTCTGGCGCACTCAATATCCGGGCGTTGAAACCATGGAAGTGGCGGTTATGGGTTGCGTGGTCAACGGACCAGGCGAAAGCAAAAGCGCCAATATCGGCATCAGCCTGCCCGGCACCGGCGAAACCCCGGTAGCGCCGGTTTATGAAGACGGCGAAAAAACCGTTACTTTGAAAGGCGACCGGATTGCCGAAGAGTTTCAGGAAATCGTGCAACGGTATATCGAAACGCATTACGCGCCGTAGTTGCCGTCAACGAGGCTACGTTAAATTATCTTCCCGATTAAGGAGTTAACATGACTAACCCGGCATTTATTCTACCCGACCCAATACTCACGCCCGAAGCTTATCTGTTGATGGAAAACGATAATAATACCGAGACTCGGCATGAGTATGTTAACGGGCTTGTATATGCAATGACCGGGGCTAGTCGTAATCATAATCGCGTGGTGCGCCGCCTTATGACTCGCCTTGATCTGCATTTGCGCGGCACCCGTTGCGAGCCGTTTCAATCGGACATGAAAGTAAAAATCAAACGCGGCGACGACGTGCGTTTTTACTACCCCGATGTGCAAGTCGTCTGCGAGGAAGAGGCGGACCGTTATTACAACGAGCAACCCTGCTTGATTGTGGAGGTGCTGTCCGATTCCACTCAGCGAACCGATCGCACCGAAAAGCTTCAGGCTTATCAAACGATTGATCGTTTACAAGAGTACGTTCTACTGTCTCAGGACTCGCCTTACCTGGAAATTTACCGCCGCCGAACCGCGTGGCAGCGCGAGAGTTTCTCAGAAAAACAAAGCGTTACCTTGGAATCGATCGATTTGACATTGATGGTGGAAGCGCTTTATTCGTAAAGCAAAACTCCGCGGCAATAATGCCGCTCACCCGCAGATTAGCAAATCATTATCCGAAAATATCTTCTCCCACATAAGCATATCCGCCACAGGGCGTGCCGTACGCGCCTTATAAAACATGGCGAAAAAACACGCCTTAGCCGCCCTACTCATCTGCACGAACAACATCCAACACCGGAATAGCAGCAATTTCATGCGCTTTGGATTCACAATCAAATATGTTAACTTACCTAGGCCGTTGGCTTAACGCTATTAAAAGCCTTGGCTGATCTGCGCTATCCAGCTACAACAACACAAACAATGAGCGGCTGGCTCAATGACAAGACAACTGATGAGGAGAGAAGAATGCCAAAGAAAACCGCAACAAAATTGCTCCCTGGAAAACTGGCGAGCTTGGCGATTATCGGAGCAATGGCCGCGCCGGCCGCCGTATTAGCCGACGGCGCGCCATTGCAGCAGCCGCAGTCGGTTAGCTCCGACCAACACAGCAAATCCTTGAAGGTTGAGCTGGAAGTTAAATCCGAGGCCTATACCCTGTTCGGCCCCTCGCCGACACCGAATGACTCGACCAAAAACAACCCGGTAGTCAAGGCGCGCGGCATTAAGCTGACCGACAGCAAGCCCAAAGCGTCTCAACCCAACGGATTACTGATCGGCCCCACATTGCGCATCCGCCCCGGCGACAAATTCGACGCTAAACTGATCAACAGCCTCAGTTACAGCGAATCCGAAGGAGACGGCAGCCATAGCATGACCGATCCGCACGGCTTCGATGTAATCAACCTGCACACCCACGGTTTGCATGTATCCCCCAAGAGTCCGAGCGACAATGTATTGCTCAGCATTTACCCGCAAGACACGCCGTTCGCCCCCCTTGAGCAATGCCGTCAGGAAACCGATAAAAAAGACTGCGTAACCGGCCATTTCAAGTATTCATACGCCATCCCCGACAATCACCCATCCGGCACCTACTGGTATCACGCCCACAAACACGGCGCGGTATCCATGCATCTGGCCGACGGTTTTGCCGGCGCATTGATTGTCGAAGACCCCAAACACGGCCTGGAAAGCCTGGCTCCGGTAAAGGCGGCTCAAGAGCAAATCGTGATGCTTCAGGAAGTCCAATACGATGCGGATTCCAAAGGCGACAATGCCGATCCCTATAAAATTACCTGTAAAAGCGTTTACAGTTTTGCCAATTGCGGTTTCGGCGGCCCGACACCGCCTGCCCCAAACAGCACCAATAACGCTATATCGGTCAACGGACAGTTTCAGCCGTCCATTTCAATGCGAACCAATGAGGCTCAGCTTTGGCGGGTCGTCAACGGCACTATCGGCAATGTAGTCCCGATGTGCTTGCTGCCGCTGAACGGCACAACCGCGCCCTCGCCCTCCGCCTATGTATTGGCGACCGATGGCGTACCCTTGCAAAACCCAAGCGCAAAAGCCGCCGATTTGCCGGTACGCATCGGCAACACGCCTGTGATTATTACAGCTAGCGGCAATGACATACTGAACAACGAACTGCTGTATCTGGCTCCGGGACAGCGTCTGGACCTGATGGTCAAAGCGCCGGACAAACCGGGCGCTTACGCTTTGTACGATTCCAGCATTGCAGGCAACGGCCTCCCGATCGGGCAATTATGCCAAGCATCGACATACGCCAATGCAACGCCGATTCTTACCGTATCGGTAACCGATCCCGCGAACCAAATAGCCTATAACATGGCAATTCCCAGCCAGATGGAGCTTAACAAGCTGACTGCGCCGAAAACTATCACCGAAGAACAAAGTCCGCAGCTGCCGACCCAAGGCGTAACATACGGATTTACCACCAAAACCTATGCCAGTAAGGACGGCGGCGGTTCGGTCGTCAACGGCAGAGTATTCAATCCTCTCCGTAGCCAACGCGACCTTGTATTGAATCAAGTTGATAAGTGGGCAGCACAAAGCGCCGCTGACAGCCACATGTTCCACATTCACATCAACTCGTTTCAATTGGTATCGCGAGGTCAGTTGAAATATCCGTTCCCGATGTGGCGCGATACCCTGCTGGTCAATTGCGCAGGCGTCGCCGCTGGATTTGATGCGGCAGCCGGTACATACGCTAACTGCTCATTCCCCGGCGGACTGACCATCCCCGCCGACCTAACAGTCCCCAACGCCCCGCCAAACAATCCATTAAACAATTACGGCGAAGTGGTGCAGTTCCTGCAACAACCCTTGGACTACACCGGCGCGCTGGTTGAGCATTGCCATAATGTAGGCCACGAGGACAACGGCATGATGGAACTGGTGGAGATATTACCGCCTAAACACGGCAAGCATGACAAGTCCGGTAATACGCATAAGGATCACAACCATTAGTTAATAGGACATGGATGCGCGTTAATCGGGAAGGTTTAGCGCGCATCTGTGGGTTTTTCGGTAAACAATATCATGGATGAGCCTGAGCGAGTTGCCGCTAACGGCCTGTTTCTGTCGGTCTCGACCGGCCGTTTTTGGCGCTGAATATGGCAGGGCAATGTGCTATCATTGCTAACGGGCGCTTAATAATCCGGACACCTGTTTTGGATGTGGCTTAAGCCGCTAACATCAGGCATGGCGACATTGCGCGATAGCCTAGATTAGGTTTGAACTGCTACAAAAAAATCAAGGTTCACTATGAAACACGCTTTGTTTGAAGCATTGGGAGATGGCTACCCGTTCGCATTGCAGCAAAAATACCCCCACGTTATTAAAAAACTTCTCGTCCTCTGGACTAATCCTAAAATTGACGCTTATTTCACAAGTCTTCTGATTGATACCCGAGGGAAGCGTAAAGGGTTTGATGACGATGCTTTTCAAGATATTCATCGGCTTTTTAAATTTCACGATATTGAAAAACTGCGTGTAGTAGAAATCAGAACCGGTGCAAGAAACGAACTCGACCGGCTGGGTATCCGTTTTGCTGCGCCGGAGTTTTTAGATGCCGTCAATCGAGGCAGCAAAAAATTAGTGGATTTGTTTGTACTGGGCGGCATTAATGTTAATGCGTGTAATAATAATGGCGAGAGCGCCCTTCAAATCGCACTAAGAAACGGCTTTACGATTATTGCCAATATTTTATTAGGGGCCGGAGCTGATGCGGATGTAAAGAATGCAACCGGTTTAACTACGCTACAGGTTGTATGCGAAAAAAAGACGCCGGGGTATAAAGAATTAGCCGAGCAACTGATAATGGTTGGCGCTGAGGTTAATGTGCGCGATCAAAAGGGCTGGACGCCTTTAATGCGGGCGATATCAACGGCTGATCAGTCTATGGTTGCCTTGTTATTGAAAAATGGAGCCAACCCCACGTTAGAAACCCCAAAAGGCGACGACGCCTTGTCGCTAGCTAAAAAATTCGGCTGCGAAGATATAATCGAATTAGTTGTTGAACATAACCTGAGACGGAACAGCTTCCGGAGCGAGTGAGTCAGGCGCCTGGCTGGTAAGGTTGCACTTCGGAGTTGAATCCGCCTTTCAATACGACCGAAAAGCGCTCATGGACAGTTTAACCGAACTTTTTTGTCTGACCGACGATTTCCGCCTTCTGCTCTAACCGGCTTGGGAGCAGCCCCCACTGACATCGGCCACGAAAACCCAGTCAGTTAACTTCACAAATAGCAAAACGCTTACACCTTAATAATCCATAACCGACATACATCGGTTTTGGTTTGGGTTACATTGCCTTGCTGTTTTCGACTAACGGCTTAGTCCATTATGCAGATAGCATGGTGTTCATCTTCTACATGGTTTTGTGGCGCTGATCAAAACGGCTTCGAAAAAAAACAAAACTTACCTTCCTTGAGCATGTTTCAATCTTAGCTGGCGCTTATTTTGAAACGCTGACCTTTTGTTGCAAGTTACAACAGACAAGGGCGGTAGGTAATTAACAATACTTGTAATGAGGAAGAGATAATGAAAAAAACTAAATCTACCTTGAGGATCGGACGCCTTACCGGCGCGATTCTCACGATGGCTATGCTGGCTCCGCTGCCATCGATGGCCTCCAATTCGCTGGTCATGACCGATCAAGGGTCGCAGTGGACTGCCGCCAACCGGGAAAAGTATTATACGGAGGATCAGGGTTCGCGCGTCATACCGTTGAAATGGATCAACGCCCTAAAACAAGACAATGGGGCGCCATTCATGGCGAACAGCCTCACGCGTTATGGCTATCTAGCCAATCCCAAAAGCCCGGAGCCCGGTTTACCGGTCGGTTTTACCGTTGCCAAGGAAAAGGGCGAGAAAATCATGGGCTTGACATGCTCTGCTTGTCATACGCGTCAAATTGATGTTTCCGGAACCTCCTACCGGATCGACGGCGGCCCTGCAATTACCGACATCCAGAGCTTCTTTGCCGATCTCGACACCGCCGTCAACAAGGTGCTTACCGATCAGGCCGCCTTTACCGAGTTCGCCCGCGCCGTACTAGGCTCATCGGCAAAGCAATCCGATCAGGACCAATTGCGTACCGACGTTTCCGCTTGGTTCCTGCCTTATCATACGATCATGAGCCGTTCGCTGCCGACAGAATCGCCTTGGGGACCGTCTCGACTCGATGCCGTATCGATGATCTTCAACCGCTTAAGCGGTCTCGACATCGGTCCTGCTCCGACTTATATGATTCCGGAAAACATCAAATTAGCCGATGCACCGGTACGTTATCCGTTTGTCTGGAATGCGCCGATTCAAGATATAACCCAGTGGCCCGGCTTCGCCCCAAATGGCGACCGCCTATTGGGACTTAACCGGAATATTGGCGAGGTTTTCGGCGTTTTTGCCAATTTCCATCCGCAAGAAGACGACTCAAAAATCTACAAGATCAATTATGTATCCGATAACTCGGCCAACTTCCCCGGCTTGAATAAGCAGGAAGACATGATTATGAAGCTGGGTCCGCCAAAATGGCCTTGGAAACTGAATCATCACCTGGCTTCAGAAGGCGAAAAAGTGTTCAACAAAAAAGATCCGGCCGAAGAAAATAAAAGCTGCGCCGATTGCCACGGCATCACGAAAGGCAAATTGCGCTCTCTTACTCACGAAACTTGGGCCACTCCGATCCTGGACGTAGGTACGGACTCCAGGGAAGTGAACTTGCTCGGCTCAGAGGTCGACTCCGGCATCCTTACAGGCGCAATGCTTTTCCCCGGACAAACCCCGATTAAACCGCGCGACAAAGCCTTTTCGCTTTTGGGCGTGACAACAGTCGGCGCTATCCTTCAACATTACTTCCCTGTCGATTTAGACGAGGAACAGCAAAAGGCGCTGAACTTACTGGATAAGTTGGCATTAAAGCTGAAACAGGAAATTGAAAAGGTCGAAGACATCGGCGCTGTGGGCACCTTTGATGAACTCAAGGAAGTTTCTCAAGCTCAGCTACCCGCCGCCGCTGCGACTTATCCCTACGAATCTCGCGTACTTCAAGGAATTTGGGCCGCTGCGCCTTACCTGCATAACGGCTCGGTGGCAACTTTGACCGAGTTATTGACGCCATCGGCAAACCGGTTGGCTGAGTTCAAGATCGGTCCTGAATATGACCCTAATACAGTCGGACTGGCGGCTGAGCAGACCAAATTCAACTTCACCCTAAAAACAACGGATTGCAGCGATAGAAACTCCGGCAACAGCCGTTGCGGCCATGATTACGGCACCACTTTTACCGATAAAGAGAAGACCGCTCTTCTCGAGTATCTAAAAAAACTGTAATTAAGCGAGTGGCGGGACGGCGTCTGTGCTCCGTCCCGCTATTTAATCAGCAAAATAGCTTGCGATAATTAGCACCCTACGATGGGGTAAAACGGACCATACCCCCTTCCTTATTATTTTTTTGCGCAGCAAATCAGCGCTTAAAATAACCATTCTTACGGACACATCATGACAGTAAATCTATTAGCCGGACCTATTCTGCGCCGGACCACAAAGAACCGGGTATGTGTATGGCTAGCCGTTGCTAACCCTCTGGCATTGCAATTAACCATAACGGACAGCCAAGAAACAGCGTTAGGACAAAGCAAGCTGGACGATTTAACTGAACAACGCGTGCAGTTGGGTAAAAACCTTTGGGTTTACTTATTGCAAGCGCGGCCCAATGAAGACACAGGAGGATTAGATGGTAAAGATCCGGTCTTTCTCGCCGATACGTTAATGTACTATCGGCTGGACGAAGTAGACGCCGAAGGCAATGCGCGGCCTTTGGATCTTAGCGATCTGGCTTATGGTTCTCTCAAATATCCCAGTTTTTTTATCCCCTCCAAACTCAAACAACTATTGCATGGCAGTTGCCGTAAACCGCACGGTGGTGGTTTTGATCCGAAAAAGCAACAGCCGATGCCGGATGCGCTCAGTCATGGACATACTTTACTGGAAAAAACCTACGACAACCTGGAGTTGCGCCCCTCCCTGTTATTGCTGACCGGCGATCAGATTTACGCTGACGATGTCGCTATTTCCTTACTGGCTATGCTGAGGCAACAATCGCTAGTTGTCGTCGGCAAACAGGAAAGCTTGCCTTTAATCGATGCCCCCCTCATGCTTGAGCCGTCGTCGCCTACCCGTCTGGATCCATCGAGCATCCCCCTGCATGGTAGAAAGCAAGTGCTGATGGAAAAACACGGGCGGTGGGCTCATTTCAGTTCCGGCGAATCGGAAAACCATTTGTTCACCTTCGGCGAATACGCCGCTATGTACCTCTATGCTTTCGGGAATTCCTCCAAATGGGAACCGGTGTGGAACTGGCAGGACTTGGCAGCTATTGGCGTAGCCGAATCCGAAACGACTCAAGAAGGAGAAGACAAGCATAGCAAGGCCAAAGCGGCCTGGCTCAAGCAAGCCAAACCGTTGCGCTCTTATCACGAGACTTTGCCCCAAGTACGTCAATTATTGGCTAATATCCCCACTTACATGATCTTCGATGATCATGACGTTACCGACGATTGGAATATTACCGGCAATTGGTACGATGGCGTGCGAGGCTCGGCAATGGGGCGACGTATCGTTTCCAACGCCTTGGCGGCTTATTGGGCTTTTCAGGCCTGGGGCAACGATCCTGATAATTTTCACAAAGACCTGGCTTTCAGCGTTAGCCTACATCTTAATGACGACTTCATCGACAGGGACGGCGTCACGAGGATGCATGAGGGCAATAGCCAGTGCCTTAATGGCGACGCCATCGATAGCGCCATCGGCGATCGCTATGATCTGCATATGTGGAAAAGCCGGGGCTGGGGATTTTCCATTCCTACCGAACCGCCCATTATCGCAATGGATTCCCGTACCCAGCGCCAGTATGAAAATAAGTATTATCCAGCGGTGCTAATGGATCGTTATGCCTTAGACTGGTTGCGAGTGGAGTGGGCCAAGTTAAAAACCGGGCAAGACATCGACGATAATACCGGCCCGATCATTATCGCCGCTACGCCGGTCATGGGTTTTTCGGCTATCGAGCATATTCAGCAAATAGCCTTGTGGTTAGCAGGTTGGTTGGAAAGCTGGAAACCGATGCGGATATTGGAAAAACTGATCGATAAGGAAGGCTTCATTACCGGTTGGATGGTAAACAAACTGGATGCGGAATCATGGAGCTCCAACAAAGAGGGCTTCGTCGGCTTTATGGACACTCTACTGCGGCGCATGAATATCAAGCGTTGCGTGTTTTTATCCGGCGACGTGCATTACGCCTTTACCGCCAACGCCCAGTTCAAATACCAGGGTCGCACCTTGCAATGCTGCCAGTTGACCAGTACCGCCCTTAGCAACCAACCCAATGCCAAGCAATACAAGTTTCTGGAGCACGCAGCCGGGCACGACACCGGCATAAAAACCCACCGTCATTGGGCGCTAATGCCCAATCAACGCTGGACCTCCAAAGTGCAGCTATTACAAGCGGAAAACAGCAAGTTACGCGTGTTCGCCGAATGCAATTTGGGGCTGGTGAAGTTCGGCAACGGCTTGCCGGTTAGCCATACCTTGCTAAACGGTAACAGTAATTTGGTATATCTCTTGCCTGCACAAAGAGGAGAATAGAGGCGTTTTTCAGGCGAGTACGGCGTTTTGCCAGTTAGACTACCAATCCCCGTGCCTGCCATGCTCTTCAATGAATTTGCTTATTCCTGTCGATTCACTGCCTATGTCAAAAAAGAACGTTTCAGTCTGTCCTGCCGCTGAACCAAATCCTTCAACCGCAACTTCAAATTCCGTAGCTTCTTGAATTAAATTATCGTCTTCATCATACTCGGCGTTAAGCCCATAGCAATCGCCGTAAACGCCGTGAATAAGGTTATCGTAAACAGCCGAATAACGATCATCATCTGACTGATAATCCTCATCGGACGTCCATGCGGCAAATGGCATTGGGTGCAACTTCTCGAAATTTTTAGCTATTTGTATTTTTTGACTGTTGCTGATCATTTTTATATGGGGAGGGTTATTGGTGGATAGACTGGAATCAATTTAAACGATAACAGCATAAGAATAACTCAAGCAAAAAACTTCGCGCCCTTCGTGTCTTCGTGGTGAGTTAACCAATCCTGTTACTTAGGAGGGTTACGCTCCGCTAACTCAAGCTGTGAGACGACTATACGGTCATTAAACGAAAAAAGGGATTGCGACGAATCACAACCCCTTTTCTTCATCGTTAAACCGCCCTTCAGTCAAGAGCGGTAACACAGCTAGATGTTATTCCGCGTCAACTTCTTTCATACTCAATCTGACTCGGCCTTGACGGTCTATTTCAAGCACTTTGACTTTGACCACATCGCCTTCATTCAATCTGTCGCTGACTTTATCAACGCGTTCCTCTGAAATTTGCGAGATATGAACCAAGCCGTCCTTGCCGGGAAGTATGGTAACGAATGCGCCGAAGTCCATTAATCTGACGACTTTGCCTTCGTAGGTTTTACCGACTTCAACCTCAGCGGTGATTTCTTCGATCAGGCGACGCGCTTCTTCACCGGCCGCTTTATCGACAGATGCCACTTTAACGATACCGTCATCGGTCAAATCGACGCTGGCGCCGGTTTGTTCGGTGATGCTGCGGATGGTTGCACCGCCTTTACCGATAACTTCGCGGATTTTAGCCGGGTCGATTTTAAAGGTGATGATACGCGGCGCGAAATCGGACATTTCTTCGCGGGTGGTGGACAACGCTTTATTCATTTCGCCCAAGATATGCAAACGACCGTGTTTTGCTTGATCCAGAGCCGACTTCATGATTTCTGCGGTAATGCCGTCAATTTTGATGTCCATTTGCAGCGCGGTAATACCGTCCACTGAACCGGCAACTTTAAAGTCCATATCGCCCAAATGATCTTCATCGCCCATAATGTCGGACAATACCGCAAAGCTGTCGCCTTCTTTAATCAGGCCCATCGCAATACCGGCAACCGGTGATTTAATGGGCACACCGGCATCCATTAACGCCAAGCTGCTGCCGCAGACCGAAGCCATGGAGCTTGAGCCGTTGGACTCGGTTACTTCCGAGACCACGCGAATGGTGTACGGGAACTCTTCCATGTTGGGCAATACGGCGGCAACGCCACGTTTCGCCAAGCGGCCATGACCAATCTCACGACGTTTTGGCGAGCCGACAAATCCGGTTTCGCCAACGCTGTACGGAGGAAAGTTGTAATGCAGCATGAACGGTTCTTTGTATTCACCGGCCAATGCGTCAATGATTTGCGCATCGCGTTGCGTGCCCAGTGTTGCAACGACTAAAGCCTGAGTTTCGCCGCGGGTAAATAATGCAGACCCGTGAGTTCTGGGCAATACGCCGGTTCTGACAGTAATCGGTCTGATTTTGTCTAACTCGCGACCGTCAATACGCTTGCCTTCGTTAAGGATAGCGTTACGAACGATGCTGTATTCCAGATGTTCGATAATGCCGCGTATGTCGCTTTCCGCATACTCGCCATTAGCCACCAGTTTTTCAACCACGGCATTTCTAATTTCTTTCAGTTGTTCTTGTCTAACCAGTTTTTCCGCGACTTGATAAGCGGCTTTAATGCCGGCTTCAACTTCCGCAGTGACCAGTTTTTTAAGTTCGGCATTAACTTCGGGGGCTACCCACTCAACAACGCCTGCACCGGCAGCGGCTGCAAATTCGTTAATGGCGTTAATGGCAACCTGCATTTGCTGGTGACCGAATAACACTGCGCCCAACATCACTTCTTCAGACAGGTTGTCGGCTTCGGACTCAACCATTAATACGGCATGTGCGGTTCCCGCAACCACTAATTCCAGTTGTGATTCCTTTAATGCGGCAGGCGTAGGGTTTAATAAATAGCCACCGTCTTTATAGCCAACAGTCGCAGCGCCTACCGGGCCGTTAAAAGGCAAACCTGAAACCGCCAAGGCAGCGGAGGCACCCAGTAAAGCAGGAATTTCGGGATCAACTTCAGGATTGAGCGATACGACTGTAGCAATGATCTGAACTTCGTTGGTGTAGCCCTCAGGGAAAAGAGGACGAATAGGACGGTCAATCAAACGAGATGTTAAAGTCTCTTTTTCACTGGGACGACCTTCTCTCTTAAAAAAGCCGCCTGGTATTTTACCGGCCGCGTAAGCTTTTTCTTGATAGTTCACAGTCAACGGAAAAAAGTCGCCGCCGCTTGCTTGTTTTTTACCGACGACGGTGACCAACAGTGTCGTACCATCTACATCGATCATCACAGCGCCGTCAGCTTGACGTGCTATTTCACCAGTTTCTAATTTAACGAGTCGATCGCCGTACTGAAATTCTTTCCTGATAGGATTCACTATAAGGTTCCTTTGTGTAGAGGTTGTTTAAAAATTGGTTCAATCCATGAAATGTTAAAACAGAAACGGCACAACAGGGTTGTGCCGTTTCTTTGTTCTATTACTTACGTAATCCGAGACGGTCAATCAAAGTGCGGTAACGGTTTACGTCTTTATTTTTCAGGTAATCCAACAGCTTACGACGCTGGTTAACCATGCGCAACAATCCGCGACGCGAATGGTTGTCTTTTTTATGTTCAGCAAAGTGCGGTGTTAAATGAGTGATATGCGCGGTCAATAAGGCGACTTGAACTTCAGGCGAACCTGTGTCGGTTTCTGACAAGCGATATTCTTCTACAACCGCTTTTTTTTGTTCTGCTGTAAATGGCATTTGTAATCCCTATTTAGATTAAAAATTAAAAAATAAAGCCGCCGACATGGCGGCTCCTTAGGTACACTGTTTCCGCGATAGGGTGTAGAAACAGGTGTATTCTTTCTGCCTGGGCAATGTAGCTCAGGCCAACTCGTTGCTCATATTAAACAACTTCTTAGGCGCTAGTTTACCATCCATTAGCATTTCTCCCAAGCCCAAAAAGACCGCATCATTGTACATCCGCACCGTGCCTTGTTGATTTTCCGCGCTTTCGCTTGCTGCGTCGCCGGCAAGCGAAAGGTTGAGCGACTGGCCGTACTTTATGCAAATTGTCTGCTCATCTGACAACTGCACAGCGGGCAGCGCTTCCAACGGTTTATCGACATTAATCAGGCACTCAAACAAGCTTTGCTGATCCATTGCCGCCAATTGTTCGATGGTTTTGGCATTTTCGATAGTGAATTGCCCGGCTTCCAGTCGACGTAATTCCTTTACCGTTCCGCCGCAACCCAAAGCATGTCCGATGTCTTCCGCCAGCGAGCGGATATAAGTGCCTTTTGAACAAAACACGTCCAACGTCAACTGATCCGGTTGCTCAGCCAGCGCTTGAGTATCTGTCAACAACTGTAATTCTAATATAGTGATATGCCTGGCTTTACGCTCAACCGTTTTACCTTCCCGCGCCAGTTCATACAGCTTTTTACCGTTATGCTTTAAAGCCGAATACATGGGGGGCACTTGATCGATTTCGCCGGTAAATTTTTCCAGGCAGGCGTGTATGTCATCGATGGATAACTCCGGCACCGGCTTGGTCTCTATAACCGCGCCTTCCCGATCGCCGGTATCGGTCATAATCCCGAGCTGGATAACAACATGATAACGTTTATTGTCATCGAGCATCAACGCCGACACTTTGGTCGCTTCGCCGAAACAAAGCGGCAACAAACCGGTAGCCAGCGGATCAAGGCTGCCGGTATGTCCCGCTTTATTGGCATTGAACAAGCGCCTGACTTCCTGCAAGGCTCTGTTTGAAGACACTCCCAGGCGCTTATCTAACAGCAATATGCCGTGAATATTGCACCCGGACTTGCGTTTACTCATCTGAACTAACCTTCGTCGCGCTTATCCAAACCACTTAACAGTTCCGATACCCGCATGCCGGTATCAAACGAATCGTCGTAATAAAAACGCAAGTCGGAAATGTGCCTTAAGCGCATCCTTTTGGCCAATTGATGCCGAATGACAGGAGCCAACTCGTTAAGCAATTTAACATTATCTTTTTTACCCTGTTCATCGACATTCAATACCGTGACGTACACTTTTGCAACGGCAAGGTCTTTAGTGACTACCACTTCGTTGATAGTAATAAAGCCCAGCCTGGAGTCATCAATATCCCGTTGCAAGACCAAAGAAAGTTCTTTCTGCATCTGCGATGAAACGCGGGCATTACGACCGAATTCTCTTGCCATACTATTTACAGTTCCCGTTTAACTTCGATGCGCTCAAACACTTCGATCTGATCGCCGGGCTGAACATCGTTGTAGTTTTTCACGCCGATACCGCATTCCATGCCCATCTTGACCTCGGCCGCATCGTCTTTGAAACGGCGCAAAGATTCCAGCTGCCCTTCATAAATCACCACGTTATTCCGCAGGACTCGTATTGGCAGGTTTCTTTTCACATAGCCGTCAATGACCATACAACCGGCAATCGCACCGAATTTCGGCGATTTAAACACATCGCGCACTTCGGCAAGACCGACAATCTGTTCTTTAATTTCCGGCGCCAACATGCCGCTGATGGCTTTTTTAACCTCATCAATCGCTTCATAAATGATGCTGTAGTAATGCAGGTCGATGCCTTTTTCTTCAATCAATCTTCGTGCAGCCGCGTCAGCCCTGACATTAAAGCCCATCAGAATCGCACCGGAAGCCAATGCTAAAGTTGCATCGCCTTCATTAATGCCACCGACGCCACCGGAAACGACTTTAACTTCGACTTCATCATTCGACAAGCCGATCAAGGAGCTGCGCAACGCTTCCAAACTACCCTGAACATCGGTTTTAAGCACCAGATTGACACTGGCGATTTCACCAGTGGTCATTCTGGAAAACACTTCGTCCAGCTTGGAGGCTTGTTGAACGGCATGTCGGGACAGTTTCTTACGATCTTCGCGATGCTTGGCCAAATCTTTGGCAATGCGTTCGTTTTGCACCACCAGAAATTCATCGCCGGCATTCGGCGTACCTGAAAGCCCTAGAATCTCAACCGGCGCACAAGGTCCGGCTTCTTTGATAGCTAGGCCGTTCTCGTTAAACATGGCGCGAACACGACCGTATTCATGGCCGCACAGCACCATTTGACCGCTTTCCAGAGTACCTTTTTGAATCAACACCGTTGCCACGACACCACGGCCTTTATCGAGTCTTGATTCAATAACAATACCCGATGCAGCGCCTTCAACAGGGGCTTTCAATTCAAGAATTTCGGTCTGCACGATCAACGCTTCGATCAAGTCATCGATACCTTCACCGGTTTTTGCAGAGATCTTCAGGAACTGTACATCGCCGCCCCACTCTTCCGCCAGCACGTTGATGGTAGACAACTCTTGCATCACTTTGTCAGGATTGGCGTCGGGCTTGTCAATCTTATTCATCGCCACAATAATCGGCACATTAGCCGCTCGAGCATGCTCGACCGCTTCTCTGGTTTGCGGCATAACGCCGTCATCCGCGGCAACAACGACAATCACCACGTCGGTAACGTCCGCGCCTCTGGCGCGCATCGCGGTAAATGCCGCATGGCCCGGTGTATCTAAAAAGGTTACCGAGCCGTGATCGGTTTTTACCTGATAGGCGCCGATATGCTGGGTAATACCGCCCGCTTCACCGGCGGCAACACGGGTTTTACGAATATAATCCAGCAGCGAGGTTTTACCGTGATCGACGTGCCCCATGATGGTGACAATCGGCGCTCTCGGCAATTCGACGCGGTTATCTTCTTCTTGCGCCTCAGCCAGCATTTCCTGCTCAAGATCGTCGTCACTCTGCATAATCGCTTTGTGACCCATCTCTTCAACCAAAATAGCCGCTGTTTCCTGATCTATGCTTTGATTAATGGTCGCCATAATGCCGAGCTTCATCAGATGCTTGATCACCATAGCCGCCTTAACGCTCATTTTTTGCGCAAGGTCGGACACAATAATCATTTCCGGTATCGTGACCTCTTTTACGATAGGCTCAACCGGCATTTCAAATTGATGCTTGCCTTCAGCCTTTACACTGACGCGCTCTGTCTTCTTACCTTTTTTCTTGGCTTTTTTGGTATCTCTACCGCCCGCCCCGGCACGGGCTCCTTCTTCCTGTTTTTTTCTATGCAAAATTTCTTGTTTAGCCGATGCTTGCTGTCTTACTTTGTCAGCATTTCTTTTGATGGACTCTTCCAGTCGAAGATCTTTTTCCTGCTGTTTTTTTCTGGCTTCCGTCGCTTCTTTGGCTTTAACCGACTGTTCATAGTCGATTTTACTTTCTTCAGGAACCGACATAACTTCAACTTCTTCTTCTTCGATTTCCGGGGATGGCTCTTCGGACACAGTAGCCGCCTCAGCCTCAACAGCTTCGACTTCCGATTCAATTGCAACGCCTTCCTCTTTTTGTTCCGACACGACTTCTTTTGCCTTTATCGACTCTTCAACCGGAGAAAGATGTTCGGTTTGCTTTGCAATCTGCTCTTCAAGGGCATGCTTGGCCAACTCCACATTTTTTTGTTCGTCAGAATCCGCTACTTCGCTACGCTTTATATAGGTTTTCTGTTTGCGAACTTCAACGCTAATGGTTTTGGTAGTACTGCCTGGAACGCTGGCCTGCTTAAGCTCGCTCACAGTTCTGCGCTTTAAAGTCACCCGCTTCAGCGAACCTTCGGCCGCGCCTCCATCCTTGCCATGACGCTTGCGCAGATGCGCAAGCAGCTGCATTTTTTCGTCTTCATTAATAACATCATCAGGGGCACTCGCAGATAATCCTGCTTCTTTCAACTGCTCTAATAATCGTTCCAGAGGGATTTTCACTACCTCTGCTAATTGCCGTACCGTTTTATTGCTCATTTCATACCCCTTACCTACTCGCCTGTTCCTCAGCAAACCAAGGCTCACGCGCCTTCATAATCAACTTTGCCGCCCGATCTTCGTTCATTCCCGGAAAATTCAACAAATCATCTACCGATTGTTCTGCCAAATCATCCATCGTAATAATACCTTGACTTGCCATATCATAAGCCAAATCCCTATCCATGCCTTCCATTTCCAGCAAATCTTGTGCAGGCTCGGCTGTTTCTATTTTTTCTTCAGCGGCAATAGCGCTAATCAGCAGGGCGTCTTTGGCACGACTTCTAAGCGCATTAACCAGCTCTTCATCAAAGCCTTCAATTTCCAGCATTTCACTGACCGGAACATAGGCGATTTCTTCAACCGTATTAAAGCCCTCTTCAACCAGAATCAAGGCGATGTCTTCATCGATATCCAATTGATCGATAAACATTTGCTTTATCTTGTCAGCCTCGGCTTCACTGTTTTGTTCGGCTTTGGAAGCATCGATAACATTCAATTCCCAACCCGTTAATTGCGTTGCAAGACGTACATTTTGTCCGCCGCGGCCGATAGCCTGGGACAAATTATCCGAACTGACCGCCAAGTCCATACTATGCTTGTCTTCATCGACAACGATCGACTGAATTTCGGCCGGCGACATCGCATTAATCACGAATTGGGCATCGCTTGGATTCCAAAGGATAATGTCAACGCGCTCTCCGGCCAGCTCATTGGAAACCGACTGCACTCTCGACCCTCTCATGCCAACGCAAGCGCCGACCGGGTCCAATCTGGGATCGTTGCCCTTGACGGCAATCTTGGCTCTGGAACCGGGATCACGCGCCGCGCCCATCACTTCGATCAAGCCTTCGCCCACTTCAGGCACTTCAAGACGAAACAATGCAATCAACAATTCCGGCGCGGTTCGACTGACAAACAACTGGGGACCGCGGGGTTCTGAACGCACATCCTTCAAATAACCTCTGATTCTATCGCCGATGCGAATGGCTTCCCGGGGAATCATGTCTTCTTTGGCAATATAAGCTTCGACATGCCCACCCAAGTCCAGATAAACACTGCCTTTTTCAATCCGTTTTACGATACCGGTAATCAGCTCGCCTACACGACTTTGATAAGCGTCAACAATTTTCTTGCGCTCGGCTTCCCTGACTTTATGAATAATAACCTGTTTGGCAGTCTGGGCAGCGATACGGCCGAAATCGACAGATTCAATTTCCTCTTCCACCAAATCACCGATCTGGACATCCGGATTATCAAACCTTGCAACTTCCAGCAGCACTTGGGTTTCCGGAAACTCCACGTCGCCGTCAATTTGGCTGTTGGCGTCAACCACTTCCCAAACCCTATGAGTAACGTAGTCGCCGGTTTTTCTGTTAATGCTGACACGGGCTTTAATTTGATTCGCGTGACGTTTGATTGTAGCCGCTTCTAATGCTGATTCTATAGCCTGGAAAACAACCTCTTTTTCAATATCTTTTTCATTAGAAAAAACATCCACCACCAACAAAATTTCTTTATTTGCCACTGCGCCCCCCTTTTTCAATTAAATACTCAGGCACCAAACGCGCTTTACTCATCGCGATAAATGGAACCTCAAAAACCTGCTCGCCTTCCTGAAGCGTAATAATATCGTCTTCAACTTTTTCAATCAGGCCGGTAATTTTTCTACGACCCTCGATGGCTTTAAATAAATTAACCAACACCGTGCTGCCAATATAGCGCTCGAACTGGCTTACTTTAAAAAAAGGCCTGTCTTCGCCCGGAGAAGAAACCTCTAACTGATAGTTGCCTTGAATAGGATCTTCCACATCCATGACTCCGCTGATTTGATGACTGACTTTAGTGCAGTCTTCAACCAAAATCCCATTATCACTATCGATATAGATTCTTAACAGGCCATGTTTAGGATGAGGATTATATTCAATGCCTACGCATTCATAACCTAAACCTTCAACAATTGGCTCAATTAGATTAACCAAGTGCTCAGGAGCCTGTTTCATCTTTTCCTCACTTACTTCCGCACAAAAAAAAAGAGCCCAAGGCTCTTCCATTAACAATCAACTGTGAGCTTTCAAACCACCAAAGCCCAGAAAACAAAAAACCCCAAAATGGGGTTCTCGGCAACCGCTCCCTGCGGCGCTCCAACTCCTGCATCCATGCAGTTTTATATGGTAGCGGGGGCAGGATTTGAACCTACGACCTTCGGGTTATGAGCCCGACGAGCTACCAAGCTGCTCCACCCCGCGATTGATTTGACACATTATAGAGCATTTCCATGATTTGGCAACCACTATTTTAAGAACTGTCAGGAACAAATAAATTGTTCTACTTTCAAACTATACCGAGGTGATGTGCCAACACACTTTTCCGGGTACACAGTTAAGCAAATTTTAGCTGCATTTCATAGTCCACTGGGAATAAGTAGTTATTGGCGAAATGAAGTCGCTCACGGTTATAAAATACACTGGTATATTCAAATATATCCTGCAAAGCAATCGTCGCGAGTGATGATATGGACTCCTCGCTCACCCTGGCACAGTTTAAAATACACCGGCAATTTTTAACTGGCGCAATGATGAGTCCGAAATGACCAATAGCGTAATTGGTGTGGGCATAGCTAAACATATTTCCCACCTATTTACCGTGGGAAGCCGATGGAAAAATACTGAAAAAGAAGCTCAAACGCAGTGAATTACTGGCGTATTTTGCCAACTACCCAGTCAGTATTATTGGTATAGAAGCGTATGGAAGCGCTCATCATCAGGCCGGAGAATTAGCAAAGCTCGGCCACGAAGTCATCTTGCTCAATGCGCTATGTTAAAAGCTTTGTCGTCGGCAACAAAAATGATTTCAATGATGCGGCCGAGATCTATGATGCTGTCACGCGTGCGATAGCGGCAAAAACCGTTGCGCAGCAAGACATACAATCGCTTCACACTATGTGTAAAGGACTGACCGATAACCGCACTGCGCTGACCAACCAAATACGAGTCTTGCTGAGTGAAAGAAGCATTATCGTCAACCAAAGTATTGCACAGGTTAGACGGTTGAGGTGAAAGTGCGCGGATAGATTCGTCAGGGCGTCCTGAGATTATAAAAAATCTCTATTAAGAGACCGGATATATGGCTGCAATCATGATCTCTGCCGATGACATCAATTTTGAAAACTTATCTTGCAATAATAGAGGAGCCCATATCATCACCCTATATTTTGCCTTAACTTAATGGCAGTGGCGTGCTGCATGGAAACGAGATAATTCTGCATATATTGTTAACAAGCACAGAGTCGGCAGGTAGGATTCAGCTGCCGCGAATCCTACCTGCCTGACTTTATCTATAGGTACAACCTTGGCTGTGGACCAAATTCTCGGTCAACTTGTCAGCCATATCCGAACGCAGTTTTGCGCCTGAGGGCGTACCTGACGCCAGGTCAATGCTCTTATTTGGAGTTACCGCAAAATCTTTGAATAATGCGTTAAGCACTTCTGGACTACAGGCCGGTTTATTAGCCGCCAGGTACTTGTCATGGCCTGATTCCTTCAAAAATTGCATCAACACCGTATGGGTGCTTTGGGCCGCGTTGAAACTGTCTTCTGAATGCAAAGTCACATGATAGCCGGGGGCTTTTGTTTCGGTGATGACGGTAATCACATCTTCCGGAATTTTGCCTTTGCCCAGCGTGCCATCAGGGCGAGCACCATATTCCCCGGCATAATGCGAGGTGACGAAACCCGATAAAAAGCGTAAATCCATCGGCTGATTGGATTCTGCCGGACTGGGTATCAACAACGGATGAATGAACGCCGGTTCGCCAGTGGCTTGATAGCTGTCCAGAATGGTTTTATGGGAGTGCGAATCTTGAACCGAATGCAACACCGCGCCTAGCGCCGAAAGAGAATTGGGTTTGATCGGGTTGGCGTCGGAATACCTGATGATCGGCCCCTTGCCGTTTGAATAGTCGCATTGATTTAATAAATCCGCTCCGCCAGGCAATGCGGCCCAATGCCAAAGGTCTTTTATAGCCACGAAATCGGCGTATGGGGCGGCTATGTTTGGAATCGGATTCGGCGCAGTGCAGTTGGTCGTATACTGACCCTTAGCCAAATCGGAGGTCTCAAAAGTTGGATTCCAGTGAAATGTCGCCGCTTCCCGGTTAATTTCAGGCGGCCTGGTGTTCACTGCACGTTGCGTAAAATCCGGGCTTATGGATGCGCCGGGGCGCTTGTCCACCTGGCTTGATTCTGCCTTAATGCCTTCCGCCTTGAACAAATCGGCACAGGATTCCGGACTGATACCGGGGGGCAGCGGCGCCCAGAACAGTTGATCATTTTTGCTGCCGACATCCGTGCCTTCATCTGCCAGCGCTATGGCAAATGCGGCACACGGCTTATAACCTGCCGCCAAAGCCAGCGCCTGCGTCATATTGAAATGCATAGTGCTTTTTATCATATCGCCTTTGCTCTGGTAGGAAAACGCCGAATCGTTATCGTCGAAAGGATTGCAGCCAGTCTGCGCAGCCAGCGCAAAATCACCGAAGGCGGCTTTATTATTTTTGGTATCGGTGCAGCGCCCAAAGGCTGGATTATTATTTGTTTGCGCCCCGCCTTCTTCCAAGAAAGCAAAACTAGGCATCGATACGATCATTAGACTAAAACCTAATGCCCCCAGTTTGATAAGCTGAAGCAGGCTTTCGGCAAAACGGCTAAGTTGAGGATTATTCATGGTTAATTTCCTATAGAGTGACCTGTTTGAAAAATCAGTGCTTGCTCTTAAAAAATCAATGGGCGTAGACTCGTATGATCCTGATAACACAACAATCAGGACTGACTTTAAATGTACGTATTGACGCTAGGCAAAGTAACAGCATTTCCCTAAAAAAACAAAACTTATCTAACGTCGATCTTGATGCAAAATAACTGTCCGCCGTATAGTTTTAACCTAAAAAACGGATTTATACAGATAAACGCCGATAAAACATTCTGTTACGCAAGCTTAACGCTATGCTGATTGAACCAGCTCTATCCTTCTGCACAAGCTTTCAAACTGCAAACTGCGGCGTAGGCTGTGTATTTTTGCGACTACGCAGTGAGATCAAACTGATTGCATCCCAAGCAAGTGCATTTTTTCACGGGCATAAGTTTCCAAATCATTAATAATCTCAGTATTTGCATTGCCAGTATTCCGCAACGCCTCCAAGCGCTTAAAATAATCGACAAGCAAAATCCCACCGCCCGCCTGGTGTCCGGTTAACCGGTCGCTACAAAACGCATTCCACCTAAGTTGTTCATCTGCGTTCAACGTTTGAGGGTAATTCCGGGCGCGGTATCTAAACAGCATTTCCGGCAAACGGCTATCGGTAAATTTGAATGCGGATTTGGCCAATTGCTCTGGCGGCATCGCCCTGATTTTGGACATCAGCTTTTTATCGCTATCGGAAAAAAAACCGCCGCTGTAAATCTCAAGATCGGGATCTGAGTCTTGTTCGGCGTATATCTGCCCACTAAACACTGCCACCAATTTTTCAGACAAATCGACAGCGGCTTTAATCTTGTCGATATTGGCATGACATAGCGCCAGGTCGATTTCCAGCCGTTGCGCATCTTCCGGCCTGATAACGGACACGGGCGCTAAAACAGGACATTTATTAATATGCACGGTTTTTAACGGGATTCTTGCCGTGCCTTCCGGCAAGTCGGCCGTTGCGGTAAAGATTCTTTGCTGAATTTCTTCCGCAGACAAACTAAGCATCGGCTCGGGATCGACGGACAGATCGTAGACAATTACGCCGTTGGTATTGCTCGGATGCTTGCAAATCGGCAGCACTACGGCCAAGCAATTTTTAACGGCGGGATATTTACCTGAAACATGAACAACGGGCTTAAAACTGCCTAACTGAAGCAAATTAAGCGCTTCGCCCTTAACCCGGTGCCGCAATAGAAACTGATAGAGTTTGGGTTGAACCTGCTTGATCAGCCTGGTGATTGCCAAGGTGGCATAGACATCTGAAAGCGCATCATGCGCGGCTTCATGAGCTATGTTGTTGACGCGGGTCAGCTGATCCAGCCTAAAACTGGGACCGCCCTCTTCGTTAACAGGCCAAACGATGCCTTCCGGGCGCAAGGCTCTGGCCGCCCTGACCACGTCGATCAAATCCCAACGGGAATTACCGTTTTGCCATTCCCTTGCGTAAGGATCGTAAAAATTACGATAAAGGCAATTTCGGGTGACCTCGTCATCGAAACGAAGACTGTTATAACCGAGGGTGCAAGTGTTGGACTGAGCCAATTGCTCATGAATCAAACCAATAAACTCGGACTCGCAAACACCTTTTTGTTCGGCAAGTTGCGGCGTAATTCCGGTAATTAAACAGGCTTCGGGATGAGGGAGACAGTCTGTCGAGGGCTTGCAGTAAACGACCAAAGGATCGTCTACAATATTAAAATCAAAATCGGTACGGATCCCGGCAAATTGAACGGGCTTATCTCTTTGAGGATCCGTACCGAATGTTTCGTAATCATGCCAATAAAAGGTTTGCATTCCACTCATTATTTTTGACGGTCATAGAACTACTGGAAATGCGGCAAGAGCAGCTACAACAACGGGTTCGACTCACAAAGAAACCTTAATGAATTGAAGCCAAGGCCCTTAAAACATCGGTGCGACTGACAATTCCAACCAAATCGTTATCCAGAAAAACAGGAAAGCTTCTTACCGAAGTTTGTTGGAATTTCTCCGCCAAATCTACAATACTGGATTCGGCATCCACGCTAATGGTTTCTTTGGTCATATACTCGCCAACCTTGCCACCCATGCTTTGATTGTAGGCTGACTCCAAAACAATATTCATGACGTCCTTTTCAGAAAACATACCCAACAATCGCCCGACTTGATCAACAACCGGAGCGCTAGTGATCTTATGATCCAGTAATTTCTTTACGGCATCAATCACATCGGTATCCTTGGCAAGCGTAACCAATCTTTTCGACATATAATCTGCAACAGTAATTTTCGCCAACATGATGAACTCCTGATTGTTGTTTATATTGTAAAAAGTTATACATTGATTAACTTTTAGCGCCACCCAATGATCAAAACCAAACTATTAAATGCATTAAAGTTAATCTACTATCCTTGATTCAAATGAGCTTCAGCTTCCAGCTTCTTTCTTTTATCACATTTTTCCACGCAAACACAATTCGCATTATTCGCAGCGCCCCCGCATGATCCCTTGATTGTGCGCCTGCCGAAAATAACGCCTATCGCCATAATGGCAATCACAACAGCCATGAACACAAAAGTCACTAAAAAGTAAGCCATGGTATCACCTCGTAAAGTTTGTAAAGGCCCATAATAAAAAACGAGGAGCGGGACTAGCCGCGCTCCTCGTTTTGTTTGATGCTACCCCTTTTAATAGAGGTGTGATTGCCTTTTATGGGCAACCGCAGGACTACCCGCCGAAATCATCCAGCAAGATATTTTCAGGCTCTACGCCATTATCCAACAGCATCTTGATCACCGCTGAGTTCATCATCGGTGGTCCGCACATGTAAAACTCGCAATCTTCCGGAGCCGGATGGTTCTTAAGGTATTCCTCAAAAAGAACATTATGAATAAAGCCGGTATAGCCTGTCCAGTTATCTTCCGGTAACGGATCGGACAGCGCGACATGCCATTCAAAATTATCGTTTTCCTTGGCCAGCATATCAAAATCTTCCACATAGAACATTTCGCGCTTGCTACGGGCGCCATACCAGAAAGTCATTTTACGCTTGGATTTCAGCCTGCGTAATTGGTCGAAGATATGCGAACGCATCGGCGCCATACCTGCACCGCCGCCGACAAAGACCATTTCCGCATTAGTCTCTTTAGCGTAGAACTCGCCATAAGGTCCTGAAATAATACATTTATCGCCGGGCTTCAAGTTAAAGATATAAGAAGACATAATGCCCGGCGGTACGCTATCGGGCGCACCGGGAGGCGGTGTCGCGATACGAACGTTCAGCATAATTTCTTTTTCTTCAGGATAACTTGCCATCGAATAAGCCCGTAACGCTGACTCTTTTACGGTAGAAACATAACGCCACAAGTTAAACTTATCCCAATCGTCGCGGAACCGTTCGGCGACATCGAAATCACTGTACTTGGAAACGTGCGGAGGACATTCAATTTGAATGTAACCGCCTGCACGATAGTTGATTTCTTCACCCGCAGGTAAATCCAGCACCAGCTCCTTAATGAAAGTAGCAACGTTATTATTGGATTTAACCGTACATTCCCATTTTTTGACGCCGAAAACATCGTCTTCGACTTCAATGCTCATGTTGTGCTTAATCGAAACCTGGCAAGAAAGGCGCTCGCCATGAGCCGCTTCCCGCTTGCTGATATGGCTTAATTCAGTAGCTAAAATTTCACCGCCGCCTGAATGCACTTTCACCTTGCATTGTCCGCAAGTACCGCCGCCGCCGCAAGCCGATGAAACGAACAAACCGTTATCAGCCAAGGCGGTTAATAATTTTGACCCTACAGGTACATGAATTTTCTTTTCATCATTGATGAGAATTTCCACATCCCCTTCAGCGACCAATTTGCTTTTCGCACCGATAATAACGAATACCAGCGCGATAACAAAAGCCGTGAAAATAATAATCCCTAATAGAATTTCAAGCATGTCGCACCCTTAAAGTTGGATTCCAGAGAAAGCCATGAAGCCAAGCGACATCAGACCCGCAGTTATGAAGGTAATACCCAGACCTTGCAAACCAGCAGGTATATCACTGTATTTGAGTTTTTCGCGTACCCCTGCCATAACAGTAATAGCCAGCGCCCAACCGAAGCCGCTGCCTACGCCGTATACGACACTTTCAGGCAAGTTGTAATCACGTTCGATCATAAACAAACTGCCCGCTAAAATCGCGCAGTTAACCGTGATCAAGGGTAAGAAGATTCCTAACGCATGGTACAAAGCAGGAAAGAATTTATCTAAAATCATTTCCAGAATTTGTACTAGCGCAGCAATAACGCCGATACAACTCAACAACGCCAAAAAGCTTAAATCAACGCCTTTAATGCCCATCCAGGATAAGGCATCTTCCTTCAACAAGGCGTGATAAATAAAGTTGTTGGCCGGTACCGTGATGATTTGCACCATCATGACCGCAATACCCAAACCCATCGCCGTCGATATTTTCTTGGAAACCGCGATGAAGGTACACATGCCCAAAAAGAAGGACAGCGCCAGATTTTCGATAAAGACAGCCTTTATGAATAGACTAATATAAGCTTCCATTAGTGATGCCCTCCTTCACCATGAGAAATCGACATGATTTTGAAATCAGCAGTTTCAGCCTGTTTCGGTTTCCACTGACGGACACCCCAAATAATCAAGCCAATGATAAAAAATGCGCTTGGCGGCAGCAGCATCAAGCCGTTTGGATCATACCAGCCACCGTCTTTGGTGAGCTTGAAGACTTCAATACCCAGTAATTTACCTGAACCCAATGATTCTCTGATAAACGACACGGTGATCAAAATCAAGCTGTAACCCAAACCGTTACCGATACCGTCCATAAAGCTCGCTAAAGGCGGATTTTTCATCGCATAACCTTCAGCGCGTCCCATTACGATACAGTTGGTGATGATCAGACCGACGAATACCGACAATTGCTTGCTGACTTCATAAGCGAAGGCTTTCAATATCTGATCGACCACGATAACCAGCGACGCAATAATGGTCATCTGCACAATGATCCGAATGCTGCCGGGAATATGATTCCTGATTGCACTGATTGCCGCACTGGAACACGCCGTCACCATAGTCAATGCCAACGCCATAATCAGCGAAGTCGACATTTGAGAAGTGACCGCCAGCGCCGAACAAATACCCAGAACTTGTAAAGTAATCGGGTTGTTGTCAACCAACGGCTCTATCAGTACTTTTTTGGTTTCATCATTTAAAATTTCACTCATGATTTAACTCCTTTAACCGCTCTTACTTTAGCTAAATACGGGGCAAAACCTTCTTTGCTCATCCAGTATCTGACCAGGTTAGTTACACCGGCGCTGGTTAGTGACGCACCCGCCAAACCATCCACCTGGTATTGAGAACCCGGCTTGCTGGTATCGACCACGCCTTTAATCAGGGCTAATGCAGGCTCGCCGATCTCGGCAGCTTCTATCAGGCCTTTTTCGGACCCAGCTTGCTCGCTTTCCGCATAGACTTTTTTACCTTTCCACAACGCACGCCAGTTAGGGTTAACAACTTCACCGCCCAGCCCCGGAGTTTCCGCTTGATCGTAAAAGTTGATGCTTTGCACGGTTTGTCCATCAGCATCTAACGACAGGAAGCCGTATAACGTCGACCATAAACCATAACCATTGATGGGAAGAATAATCGACTTGATTGCGCCCGCCTCTTTTACCAAAAAGACCTTGGCATATTTAGCCTTAATCCTGATGTGAGCAATATCCTTATCCTTCGGAATGGCGACGCTTAAAGCAGGATCTTTTGCCGCTTTACGCTGATCGTATTCGGCAGGATTCATATCTTCAACATAATCGCCTGTTTCCAGGTTGACGATTTTAGCTTCAATCTTGTCGCTAAACGCCTTGTCAATATCACTGCCTTCCTGAAGCAAACCTGCTACTTCCAGAATATTCTTCTTCATGTCCAGTTCTTTGTTATTGACTTGAAGAGGCTTTAAAGCAACCGCTGAAAATGAAACCAACACCGCACACACCAGACACAACGCGACCGCGATAGCGATAGTTTTTTCCAAACTATCATTACCCAAGGCAAGAATTTTGTCCTTGTAAACCTTGAACTTTTGGTAATGCTCGCACTTATCCAATGCGGCGCAAAATTTATTGAATTGTTCGCATTTAAGCATGACGTTTCATCCTTCTTCTGATATTGGCCTGAATGACAAAATAGTCAATCGTAGGCGCGAACATGTTGGAAAATAGAATTGCCAGCATAATACCTTCGGGGAATGCCGGATTAACAACCCTGATTAATACCGTCATGGTTCCGACCAGCCCCCCGAATATCCAGCGTCCGGTATCGGTCATTGCCGCACTGACCGGGTCGGTAGCCATATAAACCATACCGAAAGCAAAGCCGCCCATGGTCAAGTGCCAGTACCAGGGTATCGCAAACATATGATTAGTGTCGCTGCCGATGAAGTTGAACAGCAACGAGGTTGCCACCATGCCGGCAAATACGCCGCCCATAATGCGGTATGACGCCACTTTGGTGTACAGCAGGAAGGCCGCGCCAATTAAAATAGCCAGCGTTGAAGTTTCGCCAAGACAACCCGGTTCAAAACCGAAAAAGCTTTGCATCCAGCTATAATTAGCGGAATAAACCGCTTCAAGGCCGCCATTTGCCGCCAAACCTAAAGGTGTAGCCGCTGTATAACCATCAACCGCAACCCAAACGGAATCGCCTGAAATAGACGCAGGATAAGCGAAATATAAAAACGCCCGTCCGGTCAACGCAGGATTCAGGAAATTTTTACCGGTACCGCCGAACACTTCCTTACCGATAACGATACCGAAAGAAATACCCAAAGCCACCTGCCATAAAGGCATATCGGGCGGCATAATCAATGTGTACAACATTGAAGACACCAAAAAGCCTTCATTGACTTCATGACCGCGAACGGTTGCGAACAACACTTCCCACACGCCGCCGACAGCCAGTGTGACTATATAAATAGGCAGGAAATACAACGCGCCGTGAACCAGATTCGAAAACGGATTCATGGTGCTGTAGCCGAAGATCATCATCGGGATGCGACGCCAATCCTGAGCCTGTTCCAAGCCCATATTTGCCATCGCTAAATTGGCCTGATAACCGGTGTTATACAAAGCCATCAAAATGCAAAAGAACGTCGCGATGACCACAAAAGTCATGGTTCGTTTCAGGTCGTTGCCGTCACGAACATGCGTGGTGCCGCGCGTTACATCCGCCGGTGTATAGATAAAAGTATCAACCATCTCGTAGAGGCCGTAATACTTTTCGAACCGCCCACCCTTAGTGAAATGCGGCTCCATGCTATCTAAAATATCTCTAGGCGACATTATCCTTCCTTCTCAATTTTAGTTAAATTCGCTCTCAGAACAGGACCGAAGTCATGTTTACCGGGATCCACAAACGTAAATAAGGACACATCCTCCTCATCAAGCTCCAAACAACCTAATAATTGGGCCTGATCGGAGTCGCCCACCACCAACGCTTTTAACAGCGGCGTAGGCAAAATATCCAGCGGCATGACGGCTTCATAAACGCCGACCGGAACAATCGCCCGGTTGCTGCCGTTTTTATCGGTTGTTAATGGGAACTTGCGGTCCAACTTACGGTCAACGCTTGAAGTATAAACATTGAGTGCGGAATATTTGTTTTTACCCGGAACAATCCAGCCGAACAATTCACGCGCACGGCCTTCCTGCAATACTGAAACTTGATTGCTGTAACAACCCAAAAAGGCCGCCCAATCTGCCGCAAGATGTCCGTACAACACAGAACCTGAAATCACCCGGTTTTCGACTTCTTCCAATTGACCGGCCACCAAATCATCGGTGTTGGCGCCGACGCGGGTACGAATCAATCTTGGCTTTTTAACGGTAGGTCCGGCCAACGAAACAACGCGTTCGACATTGAGCTTACCGGTGGTAAATAATGCGCCGATGGCCATTACCGCTTGATAATCCAAATGCCAGACGAATTTATCGATGCTGACCGGATCAATCAAATGAATATGCGTGCTTGGCAACCCAGCCGGATGGGGGCCGGAAAATTCGGCGGTCGTTACAGACGCATTACCGGTAGCAACATCGGCGCCGGTCGCCTTACAGACGTAAGTTTTGCCTTCAGTCAATTTGGCAATAACCGCCAAACCGTTAGCAAAATCATCGCCACGCTCTTTAATGATAACCGCGGGATTTGCCGCTAACGGGCTGGTGTCGATTGCGGTAACAAAAATAGAGCGGGGCTTGCTGTCCACAGCAGGAATTTTACCGTAAGGACGGGTGCGCAATGATGTCCACAAGCCGGACGCCAACAGATTTTCTTTAACCTGTTCGACCGACAAATCATTTAACTCGGAAGCCTTGTATTTTGCAAATGACTCCTGCGCCGTTCCTTTCAGTTCGATCACAACAGACTGCAAAACCCGCTTTGCGCCGCGATTAATAGACAGCACCACGCCCGCGCCGGGCGAAGTAAAGTTGACACCAGGATTCTTCTTGTCGGTAAAGAGAATTTGGCCCAACTTGACCGTATCACCTTCACTGACCATCATAGTAGGCTTCATTCCTACATAATCCATACCCAGAATAGCAACGGATTTAACCTTATTGCCATCCTCAATAACCTGTTCGGGCTCTCCGGTAATCGGTAGATCCAAACCCTTTTTAATAATAAATTGCATAGTTAATAGCCTGCTCTCCAATCAAGTTGCGGCGAAACCATCCTTTCATTTCAAATACAAATAAAACAAGAGGCGCATTAAGAGACGTAAAACGATGGCATTAAACCACAAAAGCGAGGCATTCTCAACAACGACAAGGCTTACCCAAGACCTTTTAATCGATGAAAAACTATCGTTTCCGCGCCTCCAGCCCTCCCTGCCGTTGGTGAATACTAAAAAAATGCGCAAGCCGGCGTTCGCCAAAGGTAATGTAATCATAAGCTCTCAATTTAGGATATGATCGATAATAACTTCCCGAAACATAAACTCCCGCGCTGAACGGGGGTTGCAAACCCCGCCCAGCCACAGTACGCGTGTATGACGACAAGCGCTCTGCATGCCAATACAGCCTGACCCGCTCGCTGGATCGTCCCTGACTGGATTCCCGGCATTTACCCCAGAAAACAGACGCGACTGACTCATTAATTAAATGCATCAATGGAAAATGAATTGACTTTACCCGGATAAACCACTATTAAAACCAGATAATTTACCTATCCGCCGAAGTGCCGTGCGAACCGAGCATCCCGCAATGACCCAACACAATACCCCATCAACTCCCACTGGAAACCAGCCTCGCCCAAACAGCAGTTTTCCCATTGTCGGCTTGGGCGCTTCCGCCGGAGGCCTGGAGGCCTTCGAGCAATTCTTTCGCCATATCCCCCCTGATACCGGCATGGCCTTCGTGCTGGTCTCGCATCTCGACCCCAGCCATGCCAGCATTCTCACCGAAATCCTGCAACGCACCACGTCCATGCCGGTGGCGGAGGCGCAAGACCAAATGCAAGTGATGCCTAACCACGTCTATGTCATCCCCCCCAACCGCGACATGACCATTTTCCACGGCGCCTTGCAACTCAGCGTCCCGACAGTGCCGCACGGACAGCGCATGCCCATTGATGCATTTCTGCGCTCGCTGGCTGAAGATCAGGCCGAAAAATCCATTGGCATTATTCTGTCCGGCACCGGCACCGACGGCACTTTGGGATTACGCGCCATCCTCGGCGCCGGCGGCGTCACACTGGCACAGGAACCGACTACCGCCAAATTCGACGGCATGCCGGTCAGCGCCATTCAGGCAGGCTACGTCACCCACGTGATAGCCGCGGAGAAAATGCCGGAAGTGCTGCTATCAGGCCTACTCACCCTGGCTCTCCAGTCCCTTCCCCCGCCCCCGACGGCATTGAGCGGCATCAATCACATCCTGATGCAATTACGCACCAGCACCGGCCATGATTTCTCGCTCTATAAGAAAAGCACCATCACCCGCCGCATCCAGCGACGCATGTCGCAGAGCGGCATCGAGGACACTGAAACCTATGCCGGCTACCTCAAAGAGCATCCGTCCGAGATAGCCTCTCTGTTCAAAGAACTGCTGATCAATGTCACCAGTTTCTTTCGCGACCCGGAAGCTTTCGTTGCACTAAAGCAGGACATCCTGCCCGCAATATTGACGGGCAAACCGGAAGACTACGTTTTCCGGATCTGGGTGGCGGGTTGCGCCACCGGCGAGGAGGCCTATTCCATTGCCATCGTGTTGCGCGAGCTAATGGATAAAGACCAGCATGAGTTTAAATCGCAAATTTACAGCACCGACCTTGCCGACGAAACTATCGCCACCGCCCGCGCCGGCCTCTATCCACCCAACATCGCTCTGGATGTCTCGCCCGAGCGGTTACGCCGCTTCTTCATCAAGGAAGACGGCGGCTATCGGGTGAAAAAGGAAATTCGCGAAATGGTGGTGTTCGCCGTTCAGAATGTCGTCAAAGACCCGCCTTTTACCAAGCTCGACCTGCTCAGTTGCCGCAATCTGATGATTTATCTGGAGCCGGAATTGCAAAACCGCCTGATCCCGGCCTTTCATTACGCACTCAAACCGGGCGGAGTGCTGTTTTTGTCGCCGTCGGAAGGTATCGGCAACCATACCGAACTGTTTACGCCGCTCAATCGTAAATGGAAATTCTACCGCGCCATTCCCACCGCCGCCTCAACCCGCGCCATATTGACCAGCAGCTTAAACTGGACCTCGGAACCGGCTCACAAAACGCCCGATGACATCATGAAATCCGCCAGGGAGAACAACCTGGCCGAACTGACCCGGCGCATGCTGCTGCAATTCTACGCACCCACCTCGGTGATGACGGATCTCAACGGCAATATCCTCTACGTCTACGGCGAGACCGGCAAATACCTGCGCCCTGCGCCCGGCCATGCCACCCTCAACATGATCGATATGGCACGGGAAGGCCTGCAACTGGAACTGCGTTCGGCTATTTCGGCCGCAAACCGAGGCACTCCGACCCTGAACCGGGAACTGTCGGTAAAAACCAACGGCGACTTTCGGCCCATGCATCTTTGCGTACGCCCCTTGTCGAATCCGAACGACCGGCAAAACCTGCTGCTGGTGAGTTTTCAGGATATGCCGCAGTCGGTACAGGACAAACCGGCGCGGGTCAAACGCACCAAGCGCACCTCCAAGCCTAACGAACTGCACCATATTGAGGAACTGGAACGCGAGCTGGCCTACACCAAAGAGAACCTTCAGGCCACCATTGAAGAACAGTTTGCCTCCAACGAGGAACTTAAATGCACCAACGAAGAGATGCAATCCACCAATGAAGAACTGCAATCCACCAATGAAGAGCTGGAAACCTCCAAAGAGGAATTGCAATCCATCAATGAAGAACTGGTCACCGTAAACTCCGAACTCCAGGCCAAAATCGTACAATTGGCGGACATGCAAAACGACATGAAGAATCTGCTCGACAACATCCATATCGGCACCATCTTCCTTGATCAAAACCTGATCATCCGCCGTTTTACGCGCGACGCAACGCAAATCTATCGTCTGGTAGCCTCGGACGTGGGCCGCGCCCTGAGCGACATAAAACCTGAACTGTACGGTGAAGATGACCTGCTGGACGCAGCCGACGCCGTTCTCGACAACCTGGTGCCCATCGAACGCGAAGTAAAAACCTTGAACGGCAACTGGTACCTGGCCCGCATCCAACCCTACCGGACACTGGAAAACATGATAGACGGCGTGGTACTGACCTTCACCAACATTACCGAACGCACCCGAGCCATAGCGATGCAGGAAGCGCGGCTATTGGCCGAAAGCATCGTCAACACGGTGCGCGAACCGCTACTGGTACTCAGCGACACCTTGAAGGTCGTTACCGCCAGCCGTTCCTTTTACCAATACTTTCAAGTGACCCCGGAAGAAACCGTGGGCCGCATGATTTACGAATTGGGGGACGGACAATGGAATATCCCCGCCTTGCGCGTTCTGCTGGAGACCGTCCTGCCGCACAATCAAGCGTTTAATGACTATAAGGTCGAGCATGATTTCCCCAACATCGGTCACCGTATCATGCTGCTCAACGCCCGCAGCATCATCGGCCAAACCGGCGAACCGCAATTGATCCTGCTGGCGATGAATCATGTCACCGACAGGGCATAGTCAAAAAAAGCAACGTTGCTTTGTTCTAAACGTTGCAAGCCGGACCTTCCAGATTTAAAAAAACCGGAAGGTCCTCGTACCGGCGTTGTACAACGAAATACTAAAGGATCGTAAGCAAACAACATACGACCGACGCTTTTCTTGTCTTTCGTGCTTTTCGCGGACAAGTCCTAATATCAGATAGTTACCGATGTTACGCATTGCCCGCGAAAAGAGGGTTTGATAATGGATAACGCCTCTTTACTGAATGACCGCGATAGATGTGAGTAGGGCGTGCCGTGCGCGCCTTAGCAATGAACATGAAATAACGTAAGCCGGTTTTTAAAACCATCAAGGATTGAAGTTCAACCTTCATGGTCTTGTTTAAGCCCGTTCCTTAGCGCACTAGGCGCGCACGGCACACCCCACGGCGGATATTACCAGACACCGAACACGATATTTCCTGACAGCGATCTATCTTTTTCACAACGATTCTAGACCGCCGTGCGTAACGTCAGATAGTTAGTTGAATGTTGTTAATGCAAATTTATTCGCCCACAATATAAACTTAATGGCAGTGGCGATACCCAAGCTACCTTGACATAACAGTATGGAGTTTACATGAACAGCAAACCAACCAAACTGAACCGACACCTAAAACTGCGTACCGGAGCCGCAGATCGACGCGCCCGCACCCCGCTGGAGCCAGCGGGCCATTCTGTGGAGAAACTGCTCCACGAACTGCGGGTACACCAGATCGAACTGGAGTTGCAAAACGAGGAATTGCAGCGCGCCCGCGCAGCGTTGGAGGCCTCGCATAACCGCTACCTCAATCTTTATGAATTCGCCCCGGTCGGCTACCTCACCCTCACCCGCGAAGGCAAGATTGTCGAGCTCAACCTTACCGCCGCCGCGCTGCTCGGCGCGGAACGCAACAACCTGCTAAACCGTCACTTCGCCGTCCTGGTCGCACCCAAAGACAGCGACCGCTGGTATCTTTTGCTCAAAAATGCACTGGAGCGCGAAGGAGAGCAAAAAAACTTCGAACTGATGCTGAAACGCGGCGAGAGCTACTTCCATGCCCGTCTGGACTGTCTGCCGGTAATGACCGCCGAACAAACTCCCGTGCTGCGCATCACCCTCACCGACATTAGCGAAAGCAAGCGTGCCGAAGAGGAATTACGCATCGCCGCCGTCGCCTTTGAAGCCCAGGAAGGCATCATGATCACCAATGCCGATAACTTGATTTTGCGGGTCAACCGGGCCTTTACCGATATTACCGGCTACCGCGCCGAAGAACTGGTCGGTCAAATGCCTCACATGTTCAAATCGGGACGCCACAACGCGACCTTTTACGCTGAAATGTGGGAGTGCATTCATCGCACCGGATCCTGGCAGGGCGAAATATGGGATCAACGCAAAAGCGGCGAAATCTATCCCAAATGGCTCACCATCACGGCCGTCAAGGACAGCGCCGGAACCGTCACCCACTATGTCGGCTTGCACACCGATATATCGGCACGCAAAGCCTCGGAAGAAGAAATAAAACAACTGGCCTACTACGACCCGCTGACCGCCTTGCCGAACCGAAGGCTGCTGCTGGACAGGTTGCAGCAAGCGCTTGCCGCCAGCACACGCAGTGAAAAATACGGCGCGTTGCTGTTCATTGACCTGGATAACTTCAAATCGCTTAATGACCATCTGGGACACGATATGGGCGACGTATTGCTGCAACAGGTTGCCCTGCGCCTAATCGACTGCGTCCGGGAAGGCGATACCGTGTCCCGCCAGGGCGGCGACGAGTTTGTCATCATGCTGGAAGAACTGAGCGAAAATATTGAAGAAGCCGCCGCCAACGCTAAAAGTATTGGCGAAAAAATTATTGCCTCACTCAATCAAGCCTACCGGCTCACCAGCCATGAATATCGAAACACCCCGAGCATCGGCATCACCCTGTTCATCAATCATCAGCATGACATAAACACGCTCCTGAAACGAGCCGATATCGCCATGTATGGAGCCAAAGCAGCGGGCCGCAACACCTTGCGCTTTTTCGACCAAGACATGCAGGAAGCGGTTACGGCGCGTGCCGCTCTTGAAACGGACTTACGCTTTGCACTGACCAAAAACCAGTTCCGGCTCTATTTCCAGCGGCAGGCGCGTCACGACGGACAAACTACCGGCGCCGAAGTGCTGTTGCGCTGGAAACACCCTAAACTCGGTTTTGTCCCGCCGCTTGAATTCATTCCGCCGGCTGAAGAAATCGGCTTAATCATACCCATTGGACAGTGGGTGTTGGAAACCGCCTGCGCTCAACTTAAACGCTGGGAAAGCCATGCGCAGACCCGCAATTTGCAACTTGCCGTCAACGTCAGCGCCCGTCAGTTCCATCAACCCGACTTCACCGAACAAGTGTGCGCAATACTGAATAAAACCGCTATCGAAGCGCATCGGCTCAAACTCGAATTCACCGAGAGCCTGGTCTTCGATAATATCGACGACACCATTGCCAAAATGCAAAGACTCAAGGAAATCGGCGTGAGCTTCTCTATCGATGACTTCGGCACCGGCTATTCATCGCTGACTTACCTGACCCAACTGCCGTTCGATCAACTGAAAATCGACCAATCTTTCGTGCGTAACATTGGCGTCAAGCCTAGCGATACGGTGATCGTGCAGACTATCATCGGCATGGCCAACAACTTGGGAATGGATATTATTGCCGAGGGCGTGGAGACGGAAGAGCAGCTTGCATTTTTGAAACTTCACGGTTGCCATATCTACCAGGGCAACCTGATCGGCAAGACCATGCCGCTGAAGGAGTTTGAGCGTTCTTTGGGGATTTGAAATTTGCGGCGCTATGTTAAGAATCGCGCATAAAAAATAACTTGAGCAAGTTGCCACTCGTGCTGCAACAAGGAAAATTTGGCGAGTGTAGGGGCAATTTCAATCGCCACGGGCGGATAAATCCGCCCCTACATCTTACCGTCATCCTATCTTTGGCGCACTACTAGCCGGAGTGCAGGCTTCGCCTGCAAACGCAAGCAAAGCTTGCACTCCCGCTGCAAACTGAGGACTCCGCCAATAATAACTTCCACTTAGGGTTCCCACGCAGAGCGTGGGCACAATGACCTCGGCTTTCAGGACGTTTTCGATCAAATCCTAGAACGGAATGTCATCATCGAAGTCGTCATAATTTGGCGGTGGCGGCGGCATGGAACCGGAACTGCTTTGCGGCGCCGATTGCTGGGGCGAGTTGGCCGGTCTTGATGCGGAATATCCGCCCTGCGGCTGTTCGCCGCCAAACTCGGAAGTGCCGCCGCTACGGCTATCCAGCATATTCATGGTGTCGGCAATAATTTCAGTGGTGTAGCGATCCTGACCGTCTTGACCTTGCCATTTCTGAGTGCGAATACGCCCTTCAACATAAGCCTGACTGCCTTTTTTTAAATACTCACCGGCAATTTCAGCCAAACGATTATAAAACACCACCCTATGCCATTCGGTTTCTTCGCGGCGCTCACCCGATTGCTTATCTTTCCAGCGCCTCGACGTTGCCAGACGAATTGTGGTAACGGCGCCGCCGCTCGGCATATAACGCACCTCAGGATCGGCGCCAAGCCTTCCTATTAACATCACTTTATTAAGCATCTATTTCTCCCATTGTTTAGTTCTTGAGCATTAGTAGAGCTCAGCCTGTGAATGCTCGCCTTGGAGCGAATAAATCCACCGCTACCAGATTATGCATTGACGTATTGCGTGATCAATCGTTGCAATTGGTCTTTATCCAGCTTCTGATTATCGACCTTAAGATAAACCAGGGCTTCCTCGTAATGCAGGGTAATTTCCTCTACGCCGCTGATTTTAAACATTTCGGCAATAAATTCATTAGCGCCCTGTTCGCTGAGTTGTTCCAGCGATATAAGCAGGTTTGCCAGATACCGGGGTGGCTTCATCCATAAAGACGCCAGCAACCAGCTGAATGCCGCGGCGGCGCAAAATAAAAACACCGCCGTGACACCGAACGCGCCGTTAAACCAGCCGCCCACCAATCCGCCCATAAAAAGCCCCATGAATTGGGAACTTGAATAAGCCCCCATGGCAGTGCCTTTCAAGTCGGCCGGTGCCGTCTTCGATATTAACGAAGGCAGCGTCGCTTCCAGCAGGTTAAAGCCGCAAAAAAACAGCCACAAGAAACCTATAATTCCGACCAGGTTTTGATGGACAGCCGACAAGCCCACTTCAGCCATTACCAATACCGCGATAGCGCCGATAAACACCTGTTTCATTTTGCGTTTCTTTTCGGCCAGAATCACGAACGGCACGGCGAACGCCATCGAAATAACGAAAACCGGCAAATAAACCATCCATTCATGCCCGGCTATCAATCCCGCCTTCCGCATTAATGAAGGCACCACCACAAAGATAGCCATTAAAATCAGGTGCAAGGTGAAAATGCCGTAATTCAGGCGCAACAGATCGGGATTTTTCAGCACCTGCATGGTTTCTTCGGGAACGAACTCCGCATCCCGATGCAATTTGGATTGCTGGGGATCGGGAACGATATAAATAACCGCCAAAATAGCCAGCAGAGTGAGCGCCGCCGTGCCCCCAAAAACACTCTGCACCCCGCCGAACCCGGAAATAACAGGCCCGGCGATGATGCCGACGCCAAACGATCCGCCGATGCTGATGCCGATAATAGCCATGGCTTTGGTGCGATGAACTTCCTGCGTCAAGTCTGCCACCAAGGCCATGATCACTGCCGAAACCGCACCGGCGCCCTGAAAAGCCCGGCCTATCAAGACCCCGTAAATGGTCGTTGACAATGCCGCGATCACGCTACCGATAAAAAATAACACCAGGCCGATAACAATGATTTTTTTGCGGCCGAAATGATCGGATAACAAACCGAAAGGGATTTGCAAAAGAACTTGGGGCAAGCCGTAAATGCTCATAGCCAGACCGATCAGCGCAGGTGTCGCTCCCTCCAACTGCTCGGCAAATAAAGACAGCACCGGCAAAATCATAAACAGTCCCAGCATCCGCAAAGCATAGATGCCCGCCAAAGACCATGTAGCGCGTTTTTCCGATGAAGTCATCGAACTCGTAATATCCTGAACCTTGCTCAATCCCTGCATAAACCACCATCAAATACTGTATTTTTCAAATAATTAAACATTTTTAATCAATAATTTTCTTATACGTCCCAATTCGCTTTCGCCAATATCCGCCCAAGGGTTAACATTACTTGCCTGAGGAATATGTATGAAATAACTTGGGCAAGTGACTAATAGCCGGAGTGCAGGCTTCGCCTGCAAGCGCAAGCGAAGCTTGCACTCCCGCTGAAAATTTATCGGCGCGAGTTGTTCACGTTATTTCATGCACACTTCTGAGTCAAATAATCAGGCGAAAGTGAGCATAGCTTACGGTTGCATTCAAACTTGAATGCCCCGAATCCTGTGAAGCCCGGCAATATTGCCACGCTTTATCGCAAAACGACTAGCGAAAGCGTGCCGATTGCCCGGCAGGAATCTCTTGAACCCGGATCATTTAAACGCTGAACTCTACGCGGACAAACAAAAACCGGATCATCATACCTTAGGATTTCGCTAAAAATAACGTCCTCTTAGGTTCCCGCGCGCCGTGCTCGTCTCTATGCGCTTTTTTGGAAGCGCCCTGTCCGCGCCTTGGCGTAAAACAGGCGTTTCCGGCCTACTCCCGAGTCCGCTATTACAACCGCCATGCCCAAATAACGTTCTTGAACAGACTTATGCATAACGATTAGCGCTTCGCGCAGGAACGATAATAAGCTCAGTTTTTTACGTCGCGCATTGTCCGAGCACTAAGAACAGGGGATTCAAAATCGATGGCAAACCAGCGCTTAAGTTCAGGAAAAACTGCATTTAAAGTAAGCTATTTCCGATTTAATGCTGCCGGCAGTATACCAGAATCAAGGCAGCCGGCACGATAGGCGCTAACAAGATCGGGCTTTATTGCAATGTTTTCAATTTAAAGGACTGATGTCAGGTATTGTCCACGAAAAGCACGAATGACACGAAAAAACGTCATGGGCATGCCGTGCGTTGCATGTATTATTCCGGCAGTCCCTTTTCCGGCGTGAGACAAGAAACAGAACGATATGCAGACCTTCCAGGTTTTTAAAACCTGGAAGGTCTGACTTGCAACGTTTCGAACGGAGTAACATGGTCCCATCCTGCTTGACTCGAAAATTACCCGCCCCCTTAGGCTGCGCTCAGGCAAAGGTTACGGATCATGATTTCCTCATCAGCCTGAATGATAAGAACGGGCTTATGTCCGGCAAGGCCGATTTCATTTATCCCGGCGCGGTTGGCAACCGCGTCTAAGGCAAAGCCAAGAAACGCCAGGGGAGCGCAGATTTTCTCACGGACTTCAGCAGAATGCTCGCCTATGCCGCCGGTAAAAACAAGCGCATCAATGCCGCCCGCCTTGGCCGCAAAACCGCCTATCGCCGCCCGCGCTTGGCGGCAAAAATAGTCGATGGCGAACTTGGCATTTTCGCTACGGCTAGAGAGTAAGTCATTCATTTCGGAACTTTCACCCGCCGACAACGCCATCAGCCCCATCTGGTGAAATACCACCTCGCTCAATTGTTCGGGACTATACCGCTTCGCCAGCTCCAGCATCACGCCGGGATCGAGGTCGCCGCTTCGGGTGCCCATCGGGATGCCGCCCGCCGGGGTATAGCCCATCGTGGTGTCCACTGATTTCAGGTTTTCCATCAGGCAAAGACTGGCGCCGCTGCCCAAGTGGGCGACGACGACTTTTTTATAAGCCACATCGCCCAAAACCCCGGCCAGCATTTCAGCGATGTAAGCGTAATTAAGTCCGTGAAAACCGAAACGGCGCAAACCCAGCTCATTTGGAATCGGCAACCGTTTAGCCAACTCCGGCAGGGTGGCGTGAAAAGCCGTATCGAAGCAAACGATTTGCGGCGCATTGAACCGTTGCAAACACAAATCCAAGCCAAGCAAATTACCCGGCAGATGCAGCGGGGCAAGATGGATCAGCGACTCCAACCGGACACGCTCGGTCGCATCGACCCGCCTTGCCGGATCGGCTATCTCGCCGCCATGGACAAAACGATGACCTATCACGTCCGGCACATCGCCTTCCAGATCGTGCAGCAGCCGGTCGAACGCTTCCCGTTGATCGCGCACATGCTCATAACGGAAATTACGCCGCGCACCGTCAGCTGAAAACAGGCTCGCCTTGATCGAAGACGAGCCGCTATTGACGGTTAAAACCGAGTGCATCAATACGGCCATGCCCAGTTATCAACCTCGGGCAAATCAATGCCGTGTTCGTAAGCGTAGTTGCGGCATTCGATCTGCATATCGCGCATGCTCTCTTTGACATGAGCGCCCGCCACGCGCAAGGCCGGAACGCGATTAATGGCGTCGATCACCAGGCTGAAGCGGTCGATCTCGTTCTGGATCGCGAGTTCCAGCGGCGTGTTGATGCTGCCTTTTTCCTTGTAGCCGCGCACATGCAGGTTCTTGTGGTTGTTGCGACGATAGGCCAGACGATGGATCAACCAGGGATAGCCGTGGAAATTGAACAGAACCGGCTTGTCCAACGTGAACAGACTGTCGAAATCCTTGTCCGACAAACCGTGCGGGTGTTCTGATTCAGGCGTCAACTTGTAAAGATCGACCACGTTGATGAAGCGAATCTTGAGTTCGGGGAAATTCTCGCGCAGCAACACGACCGCGGCCAGCGCTTCCTTGGTCGGAATATCGCCCGCGCTGGCGATCACCAGATCCGGCTCCACGCCTTGATCGTTGCTCGCCCAACCCCAAATACCGATACCTTTGGTGCAGTGTTTGATCGCCGCATCCATATCCAAAAATTGCAGATGCTTTTGCTTGTCGCAGACGATCACGTTGATGTAATCGGTGCTCTTTAGGCAATGGTCGGCAACCGTCAGCAGGCAGTTCACGTCGGGCGGCAGGTAGATGCGCGTCACTTCAGGGCTTTTGTTGACCACCACGTCGAGAAAGCCGGGGTCCTGATGGGTGAAGCCGTTGTGATCCTGACGCCATACGGTGGAAGTGATCAACAGGTTCAACGACGACACCGGCGCGCGCCACGCGACTTCCTTGGACATCGCCAGCCATTTGGCATGCTGGTTGAACATCGAGTCGATCACATGCACAAAGGCTTCGTAGGTGGAGAAAAAACCGTGGCGGCCGGTCAGCAGATAGCCTTCCAGCCAGCCTTCCAGAGTGTGCTCGGACAGCATTTCCATGACCCTGCCGTCCGGCGACAGTTCGCCGCCGTCGGCGTCTTCCGGCAGGTAGTCGGCCAGCCAGGTTTTTTTGCTGGCTTCGTACACGTCGTCCAGCTTGTTCGAGCTGTTCTCGTCGGGGCCGAACACGCGGAAATTGTGCATATTCAGACGCATGATGTCGCGCAGGAACTTGCCCAAAGGACGCGTATTTTCGGCGCTGGCGGTGCCGGGCTTGGTCACGATGGCGGCATAGTCGCGGCAGTCCGGCATGTGCAGGGCTTTGCGCAACAGGCCGCCGTTGGCGTGGGGGTTGGCGCTCATGCGCCGCGCACCCTTCGGCGCCAGCGCTTTGAGTTCGGGCAGCAAGCGGCCGTCCCGGTCGAACAATTCTTCCGGCTTGTAGCTGCGCAGCCAGTCTTCCAGCTGCTTGAAATGCTCAGGCGTGTCGCGCACGTTGCTCAATGGCACTTGGTGGGCGCGCCAGAAGCCTTCCACTTTCTTGCCGTCAACTTCTTTCGGTCCGGTCCAGCCTTTCGGGCTGCGCAACACGATCATCGGCCAGCGCGGGCGAACCGGCTTGCCGCTGCTGCGCGCTTCCTGTTGAATGCGGCGGATTTCCAGCACGCATTGTTCCATCGTCGCAGCCATGGCCTGGTGCATGGTGTCCGGGTCGCTGCCCTCGACGAAATAAGGCGTCCAGCCGTAGCCCTTGAACAGGTTTTCCAATTCCTCGTGCGGGATGCGCGACAGGATGGTCGGGTTGTTGATCTTGTAACCGTTCAGATGCAGGATGGGCAGCACCGCGCCGTCGCGGATCGGATTCAGGAATTTGTTGGAATGCCAGGAAGTCGCCAGCGGCGCGGTTTCGGATTCGCCATCGCCGACCACCACCGCAACGATCAAATCAGGATTGTCGTAAGCCGCGCCGAACGCATGCGAGACGCTGTAGCCGAGTTCGCCGCCTTCGTGAATCGAGCCCGGCGTTTCCGGTGTGCAGTGGCTGCCGATGCCGCCCGGAAAGGAGAATTCCTTGAAGAACTGGCGCATGCCGTGTTCGTCCTCGCTCTTGTTCGGATAGGTTTCGCTGTACGCGCCTTCCAGGTAGACCGGGCCGAGCACGCCCGGCGCGCCATGTCCCGGACCGGCCATGAAAATGGCATTCAGGTCGTACTTGTTGATCAGCCGGTTCAGGTGAATATAGGTGAAGGAAAGACCGGGACTCGACCCCCAATGACCCAGCAAGCGGCTCTTCACCTGCTCTATTTTGAGCGGCTCGCGCAGTAGCGGATTGTCGCGCAGGTAGATCATGCCTGCCGCAAGATAATTACAGGCACGCCAGTAAGCGTCAATCTTGCTGAGTTCTTCCGGGGATAACGTTGTCGATTGCATCGTCATAGGTTTACAGCTCCAAAATGGGTTTTATATAGGCAGTTAATTTTCGATATTAGACCCTATCAGTATGACGCAGGCATGACGGTCGACTGAGAATACCGGTAATTTCTGTTAAAAATAATTCAGATGTCACATTAACCCTGAGCACATTGCAATTTATACTTTTTTGGTTCCGACCAGTCCGATTACTCATTACCGATGCGATTACGACCGACTTTCAAAAAATTTGCAAAAAAGAAAATCAAGTGTTGACCCGCCAAATGATAATCATTATTATTTGCAGCCATGAACAAAAAACTTCCCGCTTTGCATGCCCCGCTGAACTTAGAGCTTTCTATAAAGCAGGATACGACACCGGCTTTACGACAGCGGCTCTATAGCGCTGAGCTATTTGGTACAGCGCGCGAGGTTGTTATTGAACATGCCGGTGAAGAATACCGATTGCGTTTAACACGTCAGGGTAAATTAATCCTGACCAAATAGTTTGATTATTGCACTTTATTGTCGGCAGGCCGTTTTCTCCTCACCTGTAGACATCTCTCCTCCTGATATTGGGGAATGGGCATGCCGACAATAAAGTGCAAGATGTAAAAAAACAGCCAGCCACCCGACGCTTCAAGTGTTGTTAGCCAGCCAATATCAAAGCTACGCACTGCTATAGCAGTTGCCTAACATTTGGATGGTGAACTCAATGAACTCGAATAAACAACATAAGAAAGTAGGACTTTCCGGTAACGGCGATTGTCGAGTGGTACTTTGTCCCGATTGCGGCACATTAGAGATAAGCCTGGGATCGACAACAATACGCACCACTTCAGAATCGTTACACATACTCAGCTCAGTCTTAAACCACGCCAAAGTGCGGCTTGCCCAAATGCAAGATACGGTATCGGCAGATAGCAACACCCGGCAGATGAGGCTAGGCCGTGTTCACTAAAGCGATGTTCCCGATAGCCGGCTTTTATTTCATGGAAAACAGTCCGACGCCGGTACTGGGACATATGAGTTACGGCGGCATTACCCGCACCCATGACAGGTCATGGGTTGCGCTGAGTCTAGTGCTGTGCGCGCATCTGGCGGTGTTTGCGGCATTGCGTCCGCAACCGGAGTCTCTGCCGGCTGAGACGCCCCCCGAACCTATTATGATCAGCTTGCTGAATGCACCGCAAATAACGCCGCAAAAGCCTTTGCCCCCCGCCCCACCGATGGCAAAGGCGCAAAAACCGGCCAAGAAGCAAGTCAAAACGCCGATCGCCAAGCCCGTTGCAGAGCAAGCAAGTCAGCCGGTAACGCCGGCTGCGGAACAAACATCCGCACCTGTTGCCGAACAACAGACAAACCCAACAAACAACAAGCCTGTCCTGAGCGTAGCCGAAGGGGCCGCAGACACGCAAGCTTACCAGTCGCCTAACTTCAATGCGGCTTATCTAAATAATCCGGCGCCGAACTATCCGTCAATCTCACGGCGATTGGGCGAAGAAGGCTTGGTATTGCTAAACGTACAGGTAACGGCGGACGGCGCGGCCGATTCCGTAGAGCTGCAAACCGGCAGCGGCTCAAGCAGGCTCGACCAAGCCGCGCTGGAAGCCGTCAAAAAATGGCGGTTTACGCCGGCCAAACGCGGCGACCAAGCGGTCAGCGCATCGGTCGTAGTGCCGGTCAGATTTTCACTAGAAGGATAACATCATCATGCAAGCCGAATATCTCTTAGACAACCTGAAATTTATCAGCCAAGGCGGTGCGGTATCCATGACCGTAGCGGCGGCCCTGCTGGCCATGTCCATCGGCAGTTGGACCTTAATGGTCGTAAAAGCCATCCAGGCGCGGCGCATAAAAAGCAGCAGCGCGATTTTTTTAGCACGCTTTTGGCAAGCCTCATCGACAACATCATCCTTGGCAACCGTCATGGACGAAGATTTGAGCAAAGCGGAAAACCCGTTTACGCGCCTTGCCGTACAAGGCATCAATGCCGCCGCCCATCATACTCGCTACACAGCCCGACTCCTGGCGAAACGGGCAGTAACTGTCGGCGCGGGCCAAAGTACCGCGTTGCAGGAGCATTTACGCCATGACGAATTTATTAGCCAAGCGCTACGCCGCACCATAGGCCAGGAACACATGCGCCTGGAAACAGGCCTCACTTTATTGGCTTCAGTAGGCAGCATCGCTCCCTTCATCGGACTGTTCGGCACCGTGTGGGGAATTTATCACGCACTCGGCACTATTGCCGTTGGCGGCCAAGCCACAGTAGACAAAGTGGCGGGTCCGGTCGGCGAAGCGCTGATCATGACCGCGTTCGGCCTGGCCGTCGCGATACCGGCGGTATTAGCCTATAACGCCCTGGTGCGCGACAACCGCCTGTTAATGGGCGAAGTGGAAACCTTCGCTCACGATCTGCATACCTATCTAACCACCGGCGTACCGTTGGCAACCGTAACCACTGACATGACCTTCAACACTGACGAAGCAATCTATGGAACGGTCGCCGTCACTACAGAGGAACCGCAGACTGTCCGCCCCGCTTCGGGTGCTACGCGTGCCAATCCGCTCCAAGCGGGGTTGTCGTCATGATGTCCTCAGGCGGATTCGGCGGCGATAACCACCATACCCAGCCGATGGCGGAAATCAACACCACGCCGATGGTGGATGTCATGCTGGTGCTACTGGTCATTTTTATCATTACCGCGCCACTGCTGAGCCATTCAATCAAAATCGACCTGCCGCAAGCGGGCAGCCAAACCAACCCGGAAAAACCCGACACCGTTAGCCTGTCGATTAATGCGGAAGGCCAACTGTTTTGGAACGATACGCCATTTGAAAACGCGGAGCTTGCCTCGCGACTGGCGGCGGAGGCGCAGAAAACGCCTCAACCCGAACTGCATTTGCGCGCCGACAAAACCACAAACTATCAGCAATTAGCCATGGTGATGTCAGCTGCACAAAATGCAGGAATAGAAAAACTGGGCTTCGTTACCGATCCGAATCTAAAGAAATAAAACCGCCCTAATTCACTTTCAATCTTACATCCAGCCAGCCAAAGAGCCTTTATCGCTTGTATAGCCAGCAACTATTACAAAATACAGGCTCTTATATGAAACCTTCAATCCAACTCAGGCAAAGGCACGTCAACGCGGCATTGCTGCTGGCTCTTGCCGCCGTACCGACTATCACACTGGCCGATTCCGCCGTAAACAAAAAAACACTACCCACTAAGTCTAAAAACGAAACCTCGCTGCCGGAAGTAAAGACCAGTGCCGCACGAATTTATCCCGGAGCACCGGACGATGTCGCGAGAACCGGCAGCAAGACCGATACGCCGTTGCGCGATATTCCCGCCAGTATTGCGGTAGTACCGGAAAAGCTGCTTAAGGAACAGGCCGCAATTACCATGAATGACGCCATGCGTAATGTCAGCAGCATTCAACCGCAAATGGCCGGTGGTTACGGTTTTGCCAATAACTATACCTCGCGCGGTTTGGGGTTAAGCTTTTTGCGAGACGATATGCCTGATGGCCCCTCTCAAAACGGCTATTACCGCACCTTGGTTGATGTCGAGCGCATAGAGGTCTTAAAAGGCCCCGGCTCGGCATTGTTTGGCGCTGCGAACGGCGGCGGCAGCATCAACCTGATCACCAAAAAACCGCAAAATAACTTTAATATATCCGGCGGTACAACTTTCGGCAGTTTCGGCACAGGCAGCGGCTATCTCGATTTAACCGGGCCGATGCTGAACGATACGGCGGGCCGGTTAATCGTAAACGGAGAACACTCCGATGGTTTTCGCGGCTTAAAACGCGATATTGTCGAGGTTTCCCCCAGCCTGACATGGCAGGTAGCCAATAATAAAACGCTGACCATTGACTTCGATCACCGCGATATTCAAGTTAAGCCGGACAACTTCGGCATCCTTTTCGACGCTAAAGGCAATCTTGCCGACGTCTCTCGCGAAACCCGCTACTACACCCCGTTTAATAAAACAGACCAGCAAATCAACCGGGTCGGCGTCACCCACGACTGGACATTCTCCGACGCATTGAGCATGCGCACCGCAATGACCGCTGAAAACCGTCAACTGGATCTGATCAGGAATCTTTCTGCTACGGCCACTTTGGCAAATACAGTAACCGGGCGAAATGCGCGCAGACAATCCGACGATGCCAATTACACCACTTTCCAGAATGAGTTAACCTGGAAAACAGGCACCGGCCCGGTTGACCATACAATATTAGGTGGATTTGAATATAAAAACACCGATATTGATACCAATGTCGATATTTATCTATTTCCCAATATCGCCAATCTGTACAACCCGGTCATTTTGGAATCCTCGTTGGCAGGGAACACCCATTTTCAACTATTCGACCGAAAAATGACCAGCGACACCGTGTCGTTCTACGGGCAAGATCAACTGGCCTTTGGCGAACACTGGAAACTGCGCGGCGGCGTGCGTCACGACATTATCAATTATGACGATAAAGGTTTTGAACGGACGGTTCAGAGTCTTGCAGGCGTGTCCAAGTACCGTGAAATCAACGAGAGTAAATCCTTCACTACCGGATCGATAGGCGGCGTCTTTCAACCGACCAAAAACCTGGCATTTTACGCAGGCTACAGCACCGGAGCATTCATCAATTTAGGCACCGAAAGCAAGGCCTACTCGACAGCGCCTGAAACCTCCTCGCAAGTAGAAGTCGGCGCTAAAACCACCCTGCTGGATGATAAGATCGATTTGAATGTAGCGCTATTCGATACCCAGCGTAGCGACTATTTCGTCACCTTACCCGGCAGTGGCGGCTTGGCGACTCAGGACGGCAAAGATCAATCTCAAGGTGTGGAAATGGATCTTGGAATACATCCGCTCAGCGGCTGGAATATCACCGGTAACGCCGTATGGATGGATCCTGAAACCCAATCGCGCGCAGTAGCGAGCAATACGGCTTTGGGCGTCATAGACCGCAGTATCTACGGCACTGTCCCTACCGGCGTCAGTAAAGAAACATTCAACATCTGGAACAGTTATGAAATTCAGCAAGGCTTTGCCAAAGGCCTGACCTTCGGCTTGGGCCTTACTCATAAAGGCAAGGCATATGCGGATAACCTGAATCTGCTCAAGGTCCCGTCCTACACGACGCTCGATGCTGCGATTGCCTATCGCCGGCCGCGCTGGGAAGCCGCTGTTAATATAAAAAATCTCACCGATGAGAATTACTATACCAACCCGACATTTGTCGGCGCTCTGCCCGGCGACCCGCTTAGCGTTTACGGCAGCGTGCGTTTTAACTTTAATTGATGTTACGCGCGCACATGATAGAAAAGCGTAGTCCCCGAAAGACACGAAAAAACATCAGTAACTAAAACAGAGAGTCAAAATGCTGCAAGCAACCGATCTAACTAAAGCCTATAACGGCGTCATTGCCCTGAACAAACTGAACCTGACAGTCGGCAGCGGCGAAATTTTCTGTTTGTTGGGCGCGAACGGCGCCGGAAAAACCACAACGATTAACTTGTTCCTGAATTTCGTGACGCCGACCGGCGGCCGAGCGCTGGTAAACGGTATCGACGTCAGTGAAGAACCGCTCGAAGTGAAGCGTCACATCGCCTATATTCCTGAAACGGTGATGCTCTACCCCAGCCTTTCCGGTCTTGAGAATCTCAGTTATTTCACCACGCTGGCGCTGGGACATAAGCGGCCCGAGCATGAATTGCTTGAGTTGCTCGCTCAAACCGGACTGGCGAAAGAGGCGGCGTTCAAACGCGTTTCCGGCTATTCGAAAGGCATGCGGCAAAAAGTCGGCATTGCGATTGCGATGGCGAAAAACGCGAAAGCCCTGCTGCTCGACGAGCCGACTTCCGGTCTCGACCCGCAAGCAGCGAACGAATTCTCCAGACTGCTGGACCGGCTCAAAGCTGAAGGCGTGGCAATTCTGATGGCCACCCATGACCTGTTCCTGGCCAAGCAGGTTGGCACACGCGTCGGCATCATGCAGCGTGGGGTACTGGTCTCGACGATGACGACCGACGATCTCGGCCATGCCGATCTCGAACGGCTTTATCTTGATATTGCCGGAAGACAGGAGGCCGGATGAACGCCTCCGCAACCGTTATCGGTACCGTGGCGCGTAAAGAACTGCTTGGACTGCTGCGCGATGCGCGGTTCTGGTGGACTGGCGGCATCATGCTGGTACTGATGTTAATTGCGCTGTTTTTGGGCCGGCAGCACATGCAGCGTGTTGACAGCGAGCACGCCGCAGCCCGCGCCGTGGCTTACCAGCAATGGCTGGATCAGGGCGATAAAAACCCCCATCAAGCGGCGCATTTCGGGCAATACGCTTTCAAGCCGGTGAGCCCGTTGGCTTTCGTTGATCCGGGCATCGATCAATTTGTCGGTTCCACGGTGTGGATGGAAGCGCACAAACAAAACGAATTCAATTTCCGCCCGGCACGCGACGCAACCTCGTTGCAACGCTTCGGCGAGCTGACCATGGCGTTTGTATTGCAAATACTCGTGCCGCTGGTCATTGTGCTGCTCGCATTTTCGGCATTCACCGGCGAACGCGAACGCGGCACCTTGCGACAATTGCTGAGCATTGGCGTAAAGCCTTCGCAATTATTGGTCGGCAAAGGCCTGGCGATTATAGCGGCCGTCGGGACACTCCTGTTACCGGCTGCGCTGCTCGGCTTCATCGCGCTGGGTTTCGCCGACAATCAACAGGCAGGCATCAGCGATTTATTCGTGCGTAGCGTTTGGCTGGTCGTGGGCTATGCCATCTACCTGATTGGCTTTATTGCATTGGCATTGGCTGTATCGGCGGCTTTGCCGTCATCGCGCAAAGCGCTGATCGTACTGCTCGCGTTTTGGGTGGTGAACGGTTTTATCGCGCCGCGGGTCATGACCGATTTAGCCCGACTATTCTGCCCAACGCCAAGCAAAGTGGAATTCCAGAACGGTATCAACGAAGCCCGCAAAGCGACTTTCGGACATGATGAAACGCATCCCGCTTTTGTCGCTTTCCGTGATGAAGTGCTGAAACAGTACAACGTCACCCGTATTGAGGATTTACCGGTCAGTTTCCGGGGCCTGACTTTGCGCAAAGACGATGAGAGCGGCTACCGCATTTACGATGAACACTACGGCGCACTCTGGAATATCTATGCTCGCCAGGAACGCCTCCGCGCTATGGCGGGGTTTGCGTTTCCGCTGGCCGCACTCAGACCGTTCTCCATGGGCCTGGCCGGTACCGATAGTTTTCATCAAAACCAATTTGCTACAGCCGCCGAACTGTACCGGCGACAAATTCAAACTGCGATGAGCGAAGATTTGATTCTGCACCACAAAAACGGCGACGACCGTTATGTGTCTAACCGACAGTTGTGGGAAAAGATTCCGGCGCTGAAGCACAAAATACCGGATGCGGGAACCGCTATCGCCCGGCAGGGTTTGAATCTGGGGATTTTGTTGGTTTGGATGTTGGCGACAGTCGCTTTTGCGGTAACGTCCACGCGGCGCTTACGGCCGTTATAAGGAAGGGCAATTATGCACACAACACTGTATTTGAAAGAGATATTTAACTTTGAGCGTTCACTGTTCCGAGCCGATCGCCTGGATTTTATGGTTGCCTTGATTCTGTTTGCAGCCGTCGGTTACGCGTTTATCAACGGCCAGTCATGGATGAACAAACAGCAACAAGCCGTACATGCCGCGCAAACGGAAGAGTCGGTGCGCCTGCACGAACTGAAAGATAAATTAGCCGGGATTGACGCGGGCAGCCTTAAACCGGGCAAAGCTTACGAAAATCCCGCCAATGCCTACTGGGTGGGCAATCGTCATGCGGCAACTTATGCCATTTTGCCGCCAACGCCACTCGCCGCCACGGCAATCGGCCAAAGCGACCTGAATCCGCCCTACGTCAAGGTATCCGCCGATAATAAAGAAGCGTTCGCCTTAAACGAAGAAATCGAAAACCCCGGCAATTTGCTGATCGGTAATTTCGATCTCGCCTTTGTGGTCGTGTTTTTATTGCCGTTGTTGATTATTGCGCTCTCGTACAACCTGCTCTCTGCCGAGCACGAGCAAGGCACGCTGGCTATCGCAATGACAAACCCTGTACCGCTTTGGCTATTGATTGCCGGTAAACTCGGCTTTCGCGCGGTTCTCGTCTTTTCGCTGACGGCAGGCATCACGGTAATGGGCTTGATAGTCATCGGTACCGATTTGTCCACGATGGATAGTCTGCTAGCGCTGGGCTGGTGGATAGCGCTGCTGTTAGCTTACACCCTGTTTTGGTTTGCACTGGCAACCGCAGTCAATGTGTTAGCCAAGTCATCCGCACAAAACGCGATGATGTTGACAGGCTTGTGGATTGTGATCCTGTTGGTATTGCCGACCTTCATCAGCATCGCTGTTAACGTCGCGTATCCGGTTCCATCGCGCGCCGCCATGGTAGGATTGATCCGCGCCGCCCAAACGGATGCCAACAAAGAAGCTGACGCAAGCGTTGCGCGTTTTGAGCAAGAGCATCCCGAAATGACCGCGAAGCCGCTTGTAAAAAGCGATGACGCGGCAGCCACGCGGAAACGGGTCTTGGTGCAACAAGCGGCGGCCGAACGGATTACCCAAATCATGGCAGGGTACGATCGGCAACTGGCGCAGCAACAGCGCAGCGTCGATACGCTGCGCTTCTTATCGCCGGCGATTCTGATGCAGGAAGCGCTAAATGCCGTCGCCGGCACCGATAACAGCCGCTATCGGCATTTGTCCCGGCAAGTCGATGCGTTTCACCGTGTCTGGCAAGGCTTCTTCCTGCCGAAAGTGCTTGAAAATACGCCGCTCACATTCGCCGATTATCAGCGTTTTCCACACTTTAGTTATGTTGAACAGGCACGCGCTGAAACAAACTTGCGCCTGTTCGCCGGACTGCTCGGCTTAGCGGTCCCGATTGTTTTGCTGTCTTTGTTCAGCGTGCGCCGCCTCCGAAATTACCCGGTTACGGCATAATGCGCCCCGCACAGCCACGCATAAGGAAAATCTCATGAACAAAGACGAAATACTGAAAATCCTCATCCGTATCATGGAACTTGAAGAATACGCATCAGGATGAAGCGAACAAGATGTTGAGCAAACCAGGGCAGACCGGGCATTTTCAGCAAACGGATACCCTATATTAATTAGCCGTATTACTTGGGCTTACCCGAATCCATCCGGATTTTGTTTTAACTTAATCGCCTTAAAGCGGAAATAAAACCTGTAAATCAGGCTTACGCAGCAATGTATAAGCCGCCCTTCATTTAGCCAGCCATCACTTGGGTGTGAATAGCCAGCCAGAAACAAGACAACCTCAACGAGGAAAATGTTTATGCGCTATTACCAAAATCAAGCACTGCCGCTAACCACCGCTACATTACCGGACGCACCCTATTCCAAAGCTGCGGAGATTACTCCGCGGCCGCGTTCTGCCGTGAAAGCGAAAAGCGCAGGTACTTTTACCGCAATGCAAGAATCAACCTGTCATAAAGAAACGGCGGAGCAACTCCCTGGCGAAGCCGCCGTTAATGATATTCCGGACGCTATTAGCGCACGAGATTATCGCGCATTAACGCGGCGCTTGCCGTCCGAGGAGGCTGACTTTTTCCGTAAGCAACCGGAAGCGGCGGCTGCCCGCAATCTACGCCGTCTCGGCAGCCCCCATTTCTACATCGGCGCGCCCGGCCTCAATACATTGCGCAGCGAGGGGGGCCAATGATCCTGCACAGTATTCTTAACGGCATCGGGGAAACGCCTATCGTCCGCCTGTCTCGTTTGTTCCGCAATTCGCCATGCGAGGTTCTCGCCAAGCTGGAAATGCTCAATCCCGGCGGCAGCGTCAAGGACAGGCCGGCGCGCTACATTATCGAACGCGGTCTGGCCGAAGGCACTATTCAGCCGGATTCGCATATCGTCGAAAGCTCGTCGGGCAACCTCGCCATTGCCTTGGCTATGGCTTGCCGCATTCACGGCTTGCATTTTACGGCGGTGGTCGATCCGAAAATCTCGCCGATCAATTTAAAGATCATTCAATGCTACGGCGGCAATATCGAACTGGTGACCGAGAAAGACAGCCAAAACGGCTATCTGGAAACCCGTATCGAGCGCGTCAAATACCTGTTGCGCAAGCAGGCGGATGCGGTATGGATCAACCAGTATGCCAACGAACGTAACTGGCAAAGCCACTACCACGGGGAAGGAGAAGAGATCCTGAAGTCTCTGGACCGGCCGGTGGATTACCTGGTGCTGGGCGTCAGTACATCCGGCACCGTGCATGGCATCTCCCGGCGGCTGCGGGAGGCATGGCCGGACCTGAAGGTTGTCGCTGTGGACGCAGTCGGTTCAGTACTGTTCGGCACAGCGCCATATCCGCGCGAGCTGCCCGGAATCGGCGCCAGCCGCGTGCCTGAGCTGTTGCAGCGCGGCGAGATCGACCAAGCTATTCATATCGACGACTATGAATCGGCCCTCGCTTGCCGGGAGCTGGTCAAGCACGAAGGCATTTTTGCCGGGGGCTCGTCCGGTTCGGTCATTTCAGCCATTCAGCGTCTCGCCAGGCAGGCGCCGCATGGCACGCGCATCCTGACCGTCCTGCCCGACCGGGGCGAGCGCTACCTGGATTCCGTCTATGACGACGAATGGCTGTCGCGCATGAAAGATCGGCATCTGGACCGCACATCACACTTACTTGGACAAATAGCATGACTACGCCAACCAACTCACCGGATTTACTTTATCTCAGCCGCAACGACTTGATCGAATTGGGCGGCGGCCATTCACAACCCTATGTCGACGCAATCATCGACGGACTGGCCGCGCACCTGCGCCGCGATTATGTGCAGCCGCTCAAACCTTACCTGCGCTGGCCGGGCGCAGACCATATCGCCGACCGCATTATCGCGATGCCTTGTTACCTTGGCGGCGAGCAGGCAATCGCCGGGCTCAAGTGGATCGGCAGCCGACAGCACAATCCGGCCCGGTTCGGCTTGGAGCGCGCCAGCGCAGTCGTGGTGCTGAACGACGCGCAAACCAACTATCCGATTGCGTTCATGGAAGGCGGACTGATCAGCGGCATGCGCACCGCCGCCATCACCGCCGTGGCCGCGCGTCATCTGGCGCGCGGCGGGTTCACCGACGTCGCCGGCATCGGTTGCGGTCCGATTGCGCGGATGCAGATGCAAACATTGCTGGAGCAATTCCCGTCGATCGAGCGTTTGCATCTGTTCGACTTGTCCCCCGCTGCCGCCGATGTATTCATCACCAAACTGGCGGGACGTTTCCCGAGCATCGCCTTGCTTAAGGCCGGCTCGGCGGAAGCCGCGGTGCGCGCCGCCGATGTGATCGTGACCTGTACGGTGGCCGATGCGCCTTACTTGCCCTACGACTGGCTCAAACCCGGCGCTTTCGTCAGTAATGTATCGATCATGGACGTGCATAAGGAAGTTTACGAACTAGCCGACAAGGTGGTGGTTGACGATTGGGAGCAATCCAACCGCGAGAAAAAAATCATCAACCAACTGGTGCTGGAAGGACGTTTCAGCCGCGAGCGCCTGCATGCCGAATTGGGTGAAATCGTCGTCGGCGACAAGCCGGGGCGGGAAAACGATCAGGAAATCATTCTGCTCAACCCGATGGGCATGGCGCTCGACGACATCGTCTGCGCGCGGCATTTCTATCATCTGGCGCGAGCGCGCGGAATCGGCACGCAACTGCCGTTATACGGTTGAAAGCTATGGAGTCCATCACTCATCATCCGTATGCGCGGCGCTTAGCTCAAGACCTGTTCGACGCACTCTGGCTGGAAGATCTCTACGGCTTTCGCAAACACTGTGTGTTCGATTCGGCCGCCGACGGCGAAACGGTGCTGAAAGTCGCGCTCGACGAATTGCGCTCGCTGCGCTGGCAAGGCCGCAGGGCCGGAGGTTTGCGCCCATTCCGGGTTTCGGATCGGCCCGTCGTCTTGCATGGCGCTACGCACCCGACAGACTTGAATGCCGTCCAAACCGTCGAGGCATTGCAATCGGCCGATTGGTGGCTCGACCGGAGCGGCCGCTTTGCCCGGTTTTTCCGGCTTGCCTACGTCCAGGCCGCGTTCTCGGCAGCGCATGAACACAGCATCGTCGCCAAGCTTACAGCGGCCCCGGACGATCTGCTGTCATGGGAAGCGCTAAGCTGCCTGAAAGATCGGCCGTTCCATCCGCTGGCCCGCGCCAAGGACTGGGACGGAAGCGACTGCACCTCCTACTCGCCGGAAACCATGACATCAGTCCCGCTGCACTGGGTGGCGTTATTGCGGGATAGCATACGGGGAAGCGCCATGACCGGCCAGCCCCTTGCAGAACTCCTGCTCGACCGTATGGAACGGGACACGCTGAGCGCGGCCGCCCGCACTCACGGCGCCGATGGCGATGCCTGGCTGTGGTTGCCGGTCCATCCGTGGCAATGGGCGCGGTTTGACTGGACGAAGCTGTCGGCAACGGCGACGCATATCGACTTGGGACCGGGGCCGGGATCGGCGATCCCGACCGCTTCGATACGCTCGCTTGCTATCGTCGGAGATTCCGGCATGCACCTTAAAGTGTCGCTCTCCATCAACGCGCTGGGCGCTGTGCGCACCCTGCCGCCGCGCTATCTGCACAATGGCGTGCTCGCCGGTGCCTGCCTGGAAAACCTGCGTCGGAAAGACGCCTGGCTGGCATCGAACCTGCTGCTGTGCGACGAGAATCAATGGTGGGCGCTGCGGCAGCATGACGCACTCGAAGCCGATCCTGGCGAGCTGGCCTGCCTGATCCGCAGATACCCGGCGCTACCGGGAACCCGGCTGGTCCCGATGGCGGCGTTGCCGGTAACAAGCGCTGACGGCGCACTGCCTGCGTTCGATCATCTGCCGGGCTGCGCGGCGCATGAACAAGAGGCTTGGATGCTGTTCGCCGACATCGCCCGCGCTTTGCTGGAATTGGGCCTGCGCTGCTTCGCGCAAGGCGTGATGCCGGAGCTGCACGGACAGAACGTGCTGTTGGCTTTCCAGGGGAAGCGTATCGCCGCGCTGGTGCTGCGCGACCACGACACCTTGCGCATCTGCCGACCGCTGATGCAGGCCCAAGGCGTGGCAGCGCCGGATTACGTCATCGACCGCAGCACGACCAATACGCTGGAACCGGACAGTCCGGGCGACCTGCTGGCCTATCTGCAAACCTTGGCCATCGAAGTCAACCTGTACGCCATTCTCGCCGCGCTGGCCGAGCGTTACGGCCGGGAAGAAGCGCATGGCTGGCATCTAGTCCGCACGGCGCTGGAAGCCTGCCTGGCATGCGTGCCGCTGCCGGATGAAATCGCCGCTCAAACCAGGACTCTGCTGCTGGACGAAGCGACTTGGCCATTCAAGCAGGTGCTCGCACCGCTGCTCGGCCGCCCGAGCTTAGGCACCGGCATGCCCAGCGCGATGGGGCGATTGATCAATCCCTTGCTGGCCATGGAGCGTAATAAATGAGCGCCGGGCTGTCGGGTTCCCGCAACCTTGCGCTGCTGCTGAGCTGTCAGGCCGTGACCACGCTCGGCATGATGGTGCTGGTGCCGATCATGCCGCTGTACGTGGCGACGCTGACGCAGGCGGACACCGTCGGCGCGGCGCGCTGGAGCAGTATTGCCTTGGCCGCGCCGGCCTTGGGCGTGCTGTGCTCGGCCCCCTACGCCGGTCAATGGTGCGACCGTTTCGGTTATCGCCGCATGCTGTTGGTATCGCTGACCGTGTTCATTACCGGCATGCTGCTGATGGCCTTGAGCCCGAATGTTTACGGTTTCATGTTGGGCCGCCTGCTGCAAGGCATCAGCACCATCGGCGTGGTGCTGACCGCCTTCATCGGTTACGTCAGCGACGACGCATCGCGCGGGCGCTCGCTGGGCTTGCAGGAAAGCGCAATCGCCTGCGGCGCGCTGGCGGGGCCGGTTCTCGGCGGCATCATGCTGGACTATTGGTCGCTCAAGCCGCTGCTGACGGCAAGCGCGCTGCTGACCGGCATAGCAGGCGGGCTGCTGTGGAGCGGGCTCAGCGAACCGCCAAAAACGGAGCCCGTTCCCGATGTTCCGCAGTTCGCCGGTTTGCGCACCGTGCTCGCCGACGCCGATTTGCGCAAGTGGATGCTCGCCGGTTGCTTGATTCAGGCCGCCGCGTTCGCGCTGGTCAACGTCTTTGCGCTCTACGTGACGACGCGTTTCCCCGCTGCCGACGCCACCGCAGGCAAGATCGGGCTGTTGCATTCGCTGGGCTGGCTCGCCACCCTGCTGGCTGGTCCGCTGTGGGGCCGCCTCAACGACCGCGGCGAACCGCGACGCCATTTTACGCTGGCCGCCGTCAGCTGCGCATTGTCGATCGGATTGTTGACTGTAGTCGACCAAATCTGGCTCGTCGCCCTGCTGCGTATGGTTCAGGGCGCGTGTTATGCAGCGCTGGCGCAGTCGATGCTGCTGGCCTGTAGCCGTCAACTGCCTGCCGCGGCCTATGGGCATGTGACGGGCTTAAGCAGGAGCTTCATGGTCGTCGGCCAGCTGCTGGGCCCGCTGCTGATCATGGTTCTGATGCCGCGCCTCGACCACGTCAACCTCGTTTGGCCGGTGGCGGCGTTGTTCCTGACCGCCGGACTGCTGGTTCATAGCGGCCGACATGCCGCTTTAACTCCCTGTAAACAAAATTAAAGGAAAAATCCAAATGTCACCTCACCTACTGCAACTTGCCGCAATAGAGCGGCGTCTGGTGGAACAGTACCTCAATACATATTGCCGGGAAACCGCTTGTTTCGACCCCCGCCTTGCGCCTGCCGAACCGGGACCGGTCGAATTGCATGCGCCGATTGAAGCCTGGCGAGCCGCCGGGCTGATGCCTTATCGGGTGTCGTTTGCCCAAACCGGGTATCAGCTGGTCGGGGCGCTAAGCTATTTCTCGCCGATCGGTTACCACCGCGTATCGCCTTTCGCCTGGATCGGACGGAACGGCGACTGGAGTCCCCTAACCGACGACGTAAAGCCCCTGGTCGACCTGATCGTGGACACGCTCGCTGCGACCGGCAATCATCCTGCCGATGCCGCGGATCACTGTCGCGACCGCCTGAAGACACTGATGTACAACAGCATAGATAAGGTGCATCGCTTCCACCGATATAAGCCTGATGGGCTGCGCTCGTCTTTTCTGGCAGCCGAGCAAGGCTTGCGCTTCGGCCACATTTTCCATGTGACCTCCAAAGCCTCGGAAGGCTTTAGCGAGAAAGACATGCAGCGCTACGCGCCCGAGCTGGGAGCCTCGTTCCGCCTGCATTACTTCGTCGTAGCCTCCGGCCTGCTCGACGAGCGCGTCCTGGACGGAGACTGCTTGCCGATCGATCCGGAGGCGGCCCGCTTCGCCGAAAACTTGTTGGCCGATGGCGATTATCGGCTGTTGCCGTGTCATCCCTGGCAAGCCAATTATTTACTGGGCCTGCCTGGAATCGATGCACTGGTAAAAAGCCGTTCGCTGATCTCGTTGGGTCCGTTGGGAGAAGTGGCTTGGCCCACCTCTTCGGTTCGCACGGTGTGGCTACCCGGCCAAAGCCTGTTCCTCAAGCTATCGCTCGATATCCGCATCACCAATTTCATCCGCAACAACCCGCCCGAACAGGTCGAACGGGCGCTGGACGCCAGCCTCGCGCTATCCTTCCTGCCGCGGCAGGTACTCGAACAATCCGTGTTCCGCATTCTTCCGGAATTGGGAAGCCAGACCTTGAAGCTGTCGAACGACACGCTGCGCGCCGCTTGCGCGGTGGTGTACCGGCAAGCGATGCCGCTTGAGGAAGCCGAACACGTTCAGGTGCTTGCGTCGGTGCTGGAGGAACCGGCTGACGGGGAAATCCCATTGCTGGCTCTGCTTCGGCAAGCAGCCGGGATACAAGCGCCCGACGAGGCGCTGGTTCGGACATGGTGGGCCCGCTACCTCGACGTCACGCTGCTGCCGTTGCTGAGGCTGTTTTCCGATTACGGCATCAGCCTGGAAGCCCATCTGCAAAACACCATGGTGGCTTTCCTGGGCGGCTGGCCGGTGCGCGGCTATGCGCGGGATATGGAAGGCGCCAGCATCAGCCGTGCGCGTTTTCCGTTCCTCGACCGGCTAAAGTCCGACAGCCCTGCGCTGTATGAAGAAGAACAGGCGTGGCATCGCTTCCAGTATTACGTGCTGGTCAATCACATAGGCCATGCCATTGCCTGTCTGGCGCGCGCCGGACTGACCACGGAGGCCGCGCTGTGGCGGGACACCGCGGATAGCCTTAATGCGACCGGCGACCCGTTGGCACAGACATTACTCAACCAAGCTACGCTGCCGGCAAAAGCCAACATGCTCAGCAGTTTCCATCAACACGGCGAACGTCCGGTCTGGGTCGAAATCCCCAACCCCATGCTATCTCAAAGGTAACTCCATGCACCCCTACGATTATCAAAACCTGCTCGACAATCCCTTTTACCGGCAGGCCAGCCGTCGCGTGCTGCGCCAACTGCTGGAAGCCTTGCTGTTCGAAGATGCGTTACCGCGCTACGAGTGGCAGGGCGAAACGCTGATTGTGCCCGGCCTCAGTGCCGACCATACACCGGTCAGCTACCGGTGCCAAGCGCAACATACCTTCAGTTTCGGTCGCATACGCATCACTGAGCCGCTGCTGCGCAATGCCGACGGCGTTAGCGAAGCCGCAGCCGATCCCGCGCTGTTCCTGGCGGAAATCTCGCCATGGCTGGCCGCCGACGCAAGCCTGCTCGGCCGGTTTGCGGCGGAACTAACGGCGACCCAGATCAACGATGCCCAAACCCTGCATGCGCGCGGCTATCAGGTATTGCGCGGCGCCGATTACGATACGGTTGAGGCCCGGCTGACCGATAGCCACCCGTACCACCCGAGCTACAAATCGCGCCTCGGCTTCACCTTGTCCGACAACCGCGCCTATGCGCCGGAGTTCGCGCCGACTGTGACGCCGTTGCTGTTGGCGGTGCGCCGCGATTGCAGCCGTTGGGCCGTCAGCGCCACGCCGGGCCTGCCGTTGCTCGGCGAAACGGACGGGCAGCGTTTTTCCGATGAGCTGACCCGCCGCGGCTTAAGGCCCGAAGACTACCTGCCGCTGCCGGTTCATCCCTGGCAATGGGACGAAGTGATCCTGCCCGGCTACCACCCGGCGATGGCGCGCGGCGAATTACTGCCGATCGGGCCGCTGACGGATCATTACCTGCCGCAACAATCGATCCGCACCCTGAGCAACCGGAGCAACCCCAGCCGCCTGTCGCTCAAGCTGGCGATGAACCTTGTCAATACCTCCACGTCGCGCGTGCTGGCGCCCCACACCGTGCAAAATGCGCCCGTCATCAGCGACTGGCTGCTGGCGCTGGTGGAGCGCACCGACTGGGCTGAACCGATGGCGCGGCCGGTGCTGTTGCGCGAAGTGGCCGGCGTAAGTTTCAGCTCTAAGGCTCCGGCGCACGGACAGTACGGGGCATTGGCCTGCATCTGGCGCGAAAGCGTGCATAACCATTTACAGCCGGGTGAAGCCGCGGTTCCGATAACGGCCTTGATGCATGTGGACGCCGATGGACGACCCTTTGTCGACCCGTGGGTAAAACACTACGGCTCCGAAGCGTGGCTGAAGCGGCTGATCGAGCGCGCCTGGCTGCCGGTGCTGCATCTGTTGTGGGAACACGGCACCGCGCTGGAATCGCATGCGCAAAACATGATCCTGCTGCACGAAGACGGGCTGCCGGCGCGCGTGGCGCTCAAGGACTTTCACGACGGCGTGCGCTTCAGCAAGGCGCTGCTGTCCGGTCCCGCGCCGGTGCTGACAGCGCCGCCCGCCGCGCATGCCCGCGTCAATCCGAACTCTTTTCTGGAAACCGACGACGCCGACGAACTGCGCGATTTTACTTTCGATGCGCTGTTCTTCGTCAATCTGGCCGAACTGGCCTGGCTGTTCCAGCGTTTCTACGATATGGCCGAGGCGCGGTTCTGGCAGATAACCCGCGAGGTGCTGAATGCGCATCAACAGCGTCATCCACAGCAGGCGGCGCGTTACGCATTGTTCGACTGCTTTGCCGATCAGGTCTCGATTGAACTGCTCGCCAGCCGCCGATTCCGGCAGGAAATCCGTTTGCGCACGCGGCTTGCGCCTAACCCGTTAGCGCAACAGGGCAAGCCGCCATGCGCCTGAAAGCCCGCTTGCAACTGAACGATCCGCTATACGGGCTGTTTTGCTCGACGCCGGCGGCACTCTCCGTCGAACTGATCGCCGCGGCCGGTTACGACTTCGCGGTGATCGACCTGGAACACACGCTGATTGGCCCCGAACAGCTTGCCGCCATGTTATTGGCGGCGCGCGCCGGCGGCATAGCCGCGCTGGTTCGGGTGGCGGCTCCGCATCAAGCGTTGCAGGCGCTGGATGCCGGAGCCGAAGGCATCGTGTTTCCACACATCCGCTCGGTACGGGCTGCCGGGAATGCGGTGCGGCTTTGTCATTTTTCCCCGCGCGGCGACCGTAGTTTGAACGCCACCTGGCGCAACGGCTACGGCCGCGACGACTTGGCCGCTGCCATGGCAACTGAGCGCGAGCACACCCTGGTAGTGGCAATGATCGAAGACCGTGAAGGCGTCGAACAAGCCGACGCCATCGCCGGGGTGGACGGGATCGACGTACTGCTGGAAGGCGCGGCCGACCTCTCGCAGTCGCTCGGACTGCCTTGGCAGACCCGCCACCCGGACGTCTGCGCGGCGGTATCGCGCATACACGCGGCAGCTTTACAGCACGGCAAAACCTTCTGCGCCCTGCCGCGCGCGCCGGAGGATTTTCAAGCCTGGCGCAGGAACCAAGTCCGCATGTTCATCCTGGGCGACGATCGAGGCATCGCCCGCCGCGCCATGGCCGCCCATCTGACTCAACATCAACTAAAGGACATCGAGCAATGAACCTCCAACACTTACACAATTACCTGGAAGGCCAAACGGAGCCGGTGTGCGCCTATCTGTACGATCTGGCGCATTTGCGCCGGCGCGTCGATACGCTGCGCCGTAGCCTGCCTTCGCAATGCAAGCTGTTCTACGCCATCAAGGCCAACAGCGACGCGCCGATCCTGGAGTCGCTGTTACAGCGCAGCGACGGCTTTGAAGTGGCTTCGCTGGGTGAAATCCAGCGCGTGCGCGCCGTCGACAGCGCCGTGCCGATTGTGTTCGGCGGTCCCGGCAAGACCGATGCCGAACTGGGAGGCGCACTTGAACAAAAGGTCATGCTGATCCACGTGGAAAGCGAACACCAGTTGCGGCGTCTCGATTGGATCGCACGCCGCCGCAACCAAGTGGCGGACATCCTGCTGCGGGTCAATCCGGCGCATGTGCCGCAGCAAGCCACATTGCGCATGGGCGGACAGGCCAGTCAATTCGGCATCGAAGAAGCGCGGATACCGGCGCTGATCGAGCTGGCGCTAACCCTGCCGGGCGTACGCCTGAAAGGTCTGCATATCCATGCCATCTCCAACAATCTGGACGCACTGACCCATCTTGCCCTGCTCGAACACTACTTCGATTTGGCGGAAGCCTGGCAGCGCCGCTATAAGCTGACGTTCGACTGGCTTAATGTCGGCGGCGGCATCGGCGTGAATTATGCCGAGCCGCAGGCGCAATTCGGTTGGGAAGGTTTCTGCGCCGGACTGTCGGCGCTGATCGCCGCGCGTCAGCCCCGCTTCGGGATTATCTTCGAATGCGGCCGCTTTCTGACCGCCGACTGCGGTTATTACCTGGCCGATGTCACCGATGTGAAGAGTAACCACGGCAAGCATTTCGCTATTTTGCGCGGCGGATCGCACCATTTCCGGTTACCGGTGTCTTGGCAACACAATCATCCGTTCGTGATCCTGCCGCGCGACGCTTGGCCTTACCCGTTTTCGCGTCCAGGCGTACACCACGCCCAAATCACGCTGTGCGGCGAACTCTGCACGCCCAAGGACGTCCTGGCGCGCGACGCCCACGTCGATGACCTGCGCGCGGGCGACTGTGTCGCTTTCTTGCTGGCCGGCGCTTACGGCTGGCATATTTCCCATCATGACTTCTTGAGTCACCCCCATCCCGACCGGGTGTACCTGGACAACTGTATAGAAAGGACCTGACCATGCTCTGTTCTCTCCCCATCCACTTTGTGCGCATAGACCTTATTCGCCCGAACGAGCGCCACCATCCCGAACATGCGGAAGCCTTGGCCGATACGATCATGCGCGAGCAGCTCTGGCGCGTTCCGATTACGCTCGAACGCAACAGTTTGGCCGTCATGGACGGCCATCACCGCTTCGAGGCGGCGCGGCGGCTCAAGCTGAACCATGTTCCGTGCCTGCTCCTCGACTACGATCAGGTCGAGGTCAGCGCCACGCGGCAGGGCTATGTCGTCACGCCCGATGAAATCGTACGCCGCGCCCGGAGCGGAGACTTATACCCGCCCAAAACGACCCGCCATCGGTTTCCGTCGCCGCTACCCGACTGCAATATTTCGTTATGGCTGCTGCAAGACCGGGGCGCATCGCCGCTTTCCTCGCCCACACTACGATCCGTTGATCGGCTTGCGGCCAAAATCATGAGGAAGTCCGCCGAACGGGGGGAGTTCCGCCCGGATTTGCCACTCGATCTGGGAAACTTCCCTAGCCGCGCTCCATAACCGACTGCGTTCTTTGTACACACCTTAGGAATGAGCATGGAATAACTTAGGCAAGTTGCCGATAGTCGGAGTGCAGGCTTCGCCTGCATGCGCAAGCAAAGCTTGCACTCCTCCCGCACACCGTTTTCCACTTTATTTCATGCTCGTTCCTTATTTTTCATACACATCAACCTAAAGAGGTACCCTCCATGCAATTTAATTTCCCCACCTTGGCAAGCGGGCTTACGCTGGCGTTTTTGCTTCCCCAGGCAAACGCCCAGACCCCGGATCAGACCGAACCGGCCACGCAGCTTTCCACCGTGAATGTGACAGCCGGGCAGAACAAGAGCTTCAAGTCCAATGTCGTTCAGGTCGGCACCTTCCGCGACATGGCGCCGCTCGACGTTCCGCAGACCAGCAACGTGGTCACCCGGGAGGTGCTCGATGCACAAGCGGCGAGCACCCTGTTCGGCGCCCTGCGTAATACGGCGGGCGTTACCCGCGCGCAATTGAACGGTTCGACTTACGATAATATTTCGATTCGCGGCATTCTGGTGGAAAATCGCAGCAATTACCGGCTGAACGGATCATTGCCGGTCATCAACCTGATCGACATTCCGCTGGAGAACAAGGAACGCGTCGAAGTGCTCAAAGGCGCTTCGTCGCTTTACTATGGCTTCGTGCCGCCCTCCGGTATCGTCAACATGGTCACCAAACGCGCCGGCAAGAATCCCCTTACCAATGTGTCGGTGCAGGCCAACCAATACGGCGGCACAAATGGACACATTGATGCGGGCCGACGCTTCGGCGACCGGCAGCAATTCGGCGCGCGCGTCAACCTGCTCGGCGGCCGCGAGGACATCGGCATCGACAATTTTTCCGGTTACCGTGCTTTGACCTCGGGCGCTTTCGACTGGCTGGCCACCGACAAACTTTCCCTGAAATTCGATATTGAACATTACCGCAAAGAAGTCTCCGAACAAGCTGCGATTCAGGTGCCTGCGGCAGTCAACGGCGTTATCACCTTGCCCGGCGTGCCGGACGCGACCCGCAATCTCGCCGGCGAATGGCAGAAATACGACGCCGAAGCCACTAATCTGCTGCTGCGGGCCGATTATGCGATCAATGACGATTGGGCGCTGTTAGTCGAAGCCGGTAAAGCGGAAACCCTGCGCGACCGTAATTTCTCGCAATTCCAAAACTATAATCTCGCCACCGGCCAGGGCACCCTGCGCACTTTCTTCCAGCGTGGAGCTGAGTGGAATAACGAGAATATTCGCGGCGAAGTGTTCGGCCGCTTTCCGGGCCAGTGGATCACGCATGAAGTGTCGCTGGGCATTACCGGCAATGAGCGCGGCCAGGACCCGCGCTCCTCATCCACGTTCGATGTGGCGCAAAACCTGTACAACCCGGTTGACATCGCGCAACGATCTCCGACCGTCCCATTCACTTCAAATCCGTCTAAAATAACGGACCTGGGTGTGTATCTATCCGACCGCGTTTTGCTTGGCGAGAAATGGCAAGCCATGCTGGGAGTGCGCGGCAGCAACTATGAGAGCGTCGGGGCTACCTCGCGTTTTAAGGCGGACACCATCAATCCGTCGCTGGCGCTGACTTATAAGCCTCTTACCAACGTATCTATCTACGGCAGTTACATCGAAGGGGTTGAGGAAAGCGGGCAAGCGCCGGCCAACCGCGCCAATAATGGCGAGATATTGGCCCCGGCTGTGTCGGAGCAGAAGGAAGCCGGCGTGAAAGCGGAGCTTGGAAAAGGGATATTGCTGCAGGCGGCGTATTTCGACATCAAGCGCGCATCGACCACGGTAGACTCGGCCAACCGCTTTGTGCTGAACGGCATGGCGCAGTACCGGGGCGTGGAATTGTCGGCCTCCGGCGAAGTGACCCCGCAACTGTCGCTGATCGGGTCGGCCATGTTCATGGATGCCAAGCAGCTGAACGCGGCCAATGCGGCAACCTTCGGCAAGGTGCCCGATAACACGCCGGAGCGGACCGCCGGCCTGTTCGCCGAGTATCGCCTGCAAAGCGTGCCGGGACTGGCGCTCAGCAGCGGGGTGCAATACGTGGACAAGCGTCCGGTCAACAGTGAAAATCAGGCTTTCGTCGATGACTATGCGGTGCTGTCGTTAGGCGCGCGCTATGCGACCCGCATTGCGGGCAAGCTGACCACGATTCAGGCGGTGCTCGACAATGCGACCAACAATAATTACTGGAGCACCGCAGGTAACGGCTTGCTGGGGGTCGGCGCGCCGATTTCGCTAAAACTCACAGCCAAGGTCGAATTTTGATCGCCGCCATCGAACGCGCCCGAGCCCTGTTGCCTGAGCATGTGCGCTCCATGCAGCCCGGCTTCATCAACTACATGCCGGCACAGACTGTTTATCGAGTGGGTTTTCAAAAGCCGGGTTGCGGCGAATCGGCCTTCATTCTCGGTTTTGAACGGATATTGGTCGATGCCGACTCGGGTCAAATTACCGGACTTGCGACAGCACTTTAATTATTGCCCTTTATTTGTTCTACTTTGTCAGCTTATACGTAATCTGACAAAGTAGAACTAACAACAAACGGAAGTCATCATAATGACCCATATACACAATCCGGAGATAGTGATCCGGAAATCGAAACGTATTCAATGGCTCAAATGGCTGCGCCGCACCCATGCCTGGGTCGGGCTTTGGGGCGCGGCATTGGGGCTGTTGTTCGGGGTGAGCGGAATTTTGCTCAATCACCGCATGGTGATGAAGATTCCGGCAGTGAAAATGGAACAATCGCACATCGAAATGGCCTTGCCCCAGCCGCTCCCGGCCGACGCCAAAGCCCTGGCCTTATGGTTGCAAGTTCAGTTAAGCATTGACCGGCAACCCAGTAAAATTTCCGTTGAACCGGCAAAAACCGTGACTTGGGCCGATCAAAATTTCCAGCAGCCCAGCCAATGGCGGGTGGATTTCCACAGTCCGCAGCAATCTATTAATGCCGAATACTGGGTCGGCAATACGTCTGTTTCAGTGAAGCGTCAGGATGCCAATGCCTTCGCATTCATCACCCGGCTGCATAGAGGCGTCGGCATGGGGGCGGCCTGGATACTGCTGGCCGATACCCTGGCCGGCGGATTGGCATTTCTTTCCCTGTCCGGCCTTTTGTTGTGGACCAAGCTGCACGGCTCACGTCTGGCGATGGCCGGCTTGGGTCTGACTTCGCTTGGGCTGGCCGTGTTTATTGTCTTGAATTCGCTATAAATCCACAACACGGGTTTTTTGTTCAGCTGGTGCAGGAATAATGCACTCGTCCCCTCATTTTTGTTCTGCTTGGCGTTATGTAACAGCCGCGTTAATCAATCAGCATCCTAGCCAAGGGACTGTTGCCGTCTATTGACGATTGCCGATCAGCATCGACGGCGCTGCAAAGCGCAATAATTCCGTCCAGCTGTTTGACCTGCTCGGCATGTTGCCGGGCGATATTTTCTATCGCCAGCAACACTTCGCCGTGAATCATGTCGATGGCGCAGATTAAGCCTTTATTGAGTCCTCTTAAGGCGCTTTTTTCCAATGACGGCTTTAAATTTTTCAGTACGAAAAACGGCGTCAGCCAGGTAATAACGATTAGCAGGCTGCTATGTACGGCAAAGTTCACGCCCAGATAATCGACATCGGTCATGTTGCTGGTGTAATAGCCGATAAAAACCTGATAGCCGACCCAAAAAATCGCCGTAAGCGGCAGGATGATTTCGCACAAGCGCATAAACTTTAAAAAGGCGCGATGCAAGACATTGCCCGGATTCGCCAAGGCCTGTCTGGCGGCCAGCTCGCTTTGCGCCTGGACGATTTTAGGCGCTTTTTCGCGCAGCACGGATAACTGCTTTTTAAGCGGCGTCACCGGAACGCCCAGCTGGTCGGCATTGATAACGAATTCATCCAGCGCATCGTCGAAACGGGCTTCGGCCCACTCATCCCATAAGTTGAATTTAGCGCCGCTGGTTGCATATTTTGCCGCCGCCGGATTATTTAACAAATCGGCCGCATGGTCGGCATAGTGGCGCGCCAACTGCTGGATCGGCCATGCGAAACCCTGTTGCAACACTTGGGCTGAGCGTTGCCATTGGTCTTGCCACAGCCGCGTTAATTGCTGCACAGCCGATGCGGAACCCAGCAAGAGGCCGGTGTTTTGCAAGTGTTGTTTTAACGCGTCTGTTTTAATCTGAGCGCTTCTTTGCCCCAGTTGCGCAATGATATGCTCGGTCGCCAAGGCGCTGATAGTCGATTCCAAGGCTGCAAACTCGTCGGCTTGCAGGCCTTCGGCGCAAACGGTCTTGAAGATGATGGGCTCGGCAAAACCGGCTTTATGCAACTGCTGCTTGAAGTCTTCATACTGCTCGGTCTGGCCTCGATCCCACTGGTTCAGCACAAACAGCCAAGCGTGTTTGCCGCCTTCCATCAGCAGCAGGCGCCAGGCTTTTTCGTCCCGATAGCGTTCCGGGCTGACCACATAAATCAGCACGTCGATATGCGGCAGCCATTCCAGCACTTGATGCTTGTTGCTTTGCTCGGTGCTGTCAAAATCAGGCATATCGATCCAAACCACATGTTTTCTCGATTCATTGTCATGCTCGGCGGTTTTGATTTGCGCCAGCGGCAGCTGTTCGGGCAAATGCTTTATCGCAACGCTATGGTGATGGAAGAGCGTGACTTCCCTGGATGTGGGCCGCTCGACGCCGGCACGGGCGATGGCTTTGCCGGCAAGACGATTGAGCAAGGAGCTTTTGCCCACGCCGGTGCCGCCCATGAATGCGACAATCAACGGCCTGGAGCCGTCGCGGTCGAATAGCGTATCAGGCGATCTGACATCGGCATCGCTTAACTGCTGCGCGGCGTCGCTATTAATCCAGCCGGCCGCCTGCGCCTGCTCGGCCCAGCCTTGTGCTGATTGAACCAAACTAGAGTAATCGTAAGCCATGGCGTTTTTCTGTCAGTTGTAACTCTGCCGCACGCAGCTGGTCGGGGGAGATATTAAAATGAGTGGTCATCGATAATTGTTCGGGCAACTGCAACAGTTTATTTCGCAAGCTCTCGACAAATAAGGCCTGTTTGACAGTATTGAATTGGTTTTGTTTTAACTCGGCTTCCACTTTGTGCATATAGCCGCCGACTGCGCTTTCAGCCACTAACGACGTCAGGGTCAGCATCGCCGGGGCGATAACCAGGTCGTGCAGGCCGATGCCGCCCATTTGCAAGGTCAGCGCAATCACCGCGGCATCGGCAGTGGCTCGGGTTGCCCGCAAGCTGTTTAATACCAGCGGCTGTTCTTGCAATTTGTAATGCAGGCGATGCGCGGCGCTTTCCACATCCTGCTGAAACGACAGGTGATATTTTTTTGCCGCCAGCTCGAAATCCTGCAACAAGTCCTGTCGATGACTGCGCAAGCCGCTGTTGATTTGTCTCCACCATTGGCCCCGTTGACTTTGATCGGCTTTATCCAGAAGCCTGTCCGCCAATTGAATCAGCGTATGTTCGGCTATTTGATTCAGCAGCGCTATTTCATAGCTGCTGTCTGAAATATGCAGTCTTTTGCGTCCCAGTTTCATGATCTGTTTGATCGGCCAGGTCAAGACTTGCCGGGTTCCGGCCAGAATACGGGCTAATCCGGGAATTTCCATTAAATTCAGCAATTCGGTCATCGCAAGCTGAAAGGTTTCGTAATGATGCGGATGATTCAGGTAATCGCGCTGATAGCTTTCCATTGCCTGCGCGATGATCAGATCGACTAATTCGTACCAATCGTTTAATGCCTGATGTTCGGCAAACACCGGTTCCAACCAGCTTTGCCAGTGTCGTTTCAATAACGCCTGTTCAACGCGCGGGTGTTTATCCGAACGTACTGTATCCGCCAATTGCTTAAGCAGCTGTTGCTTGAACTCCGGCCATACCGGCAGCCCCCCCGGTTTTTGGTAATACAACGAAACAACCTGGGGAAATGGATCGGTCCTGGCTTGCAGCCACTTTTCCTGTAATGACTGGATGATAATCGACTCGGCGCCTTCAACCAGTTTATTCAGGCAAATCAGGGTCGGCTGATGCAGTTCTTCAATAGCGGCCATGATCTCCCAGACCGATTGGTCAGCGTATTTTTCCTTGCTGACCACCAGGATCACTATATCCGCCAAGGCAATCGCCCTGATCACGCCTTCCCGGTAAGTGCCTGAATCTATCGAATCGAAATCGGGGGTGTCCCACAAAACGCCGTGCGGTAAAAGTCCTGAATCGGCGGCGTTTTCGGTTAGCGAATAGCAATCGTGCCGGTCTTTGCTGAGCTGGGATTGTTGCAGCTGTTGAAAGCGGCCGAAGTAACGTTGTAAGCCGGCACAGTCGGCAAGACTTACGCCGCTGCAAAAACCCTGGGGATGAATGGTGTAACCTGCCAAGGGGCTGACGCCGGCCGCATTACTGTTTAGTAACACGTTGACCAGCGAGCTTTTTCCGGCCTGAGTCGGCCCGACGACAGCCATCTGCAACAACGGCTGCCGCGACGTATCGATCAGTTGCCCCTTGCGAATGAAGGCTTCCGCCAAAATAAGCTGATCGATGCGCTGCTGATAGCTTGTTTTAACGGACTCATTGCCCTGTTGGGCCAAAACCGCCTGGTAACGTTGTTTTAATAATTGGATAAATTCCAGCATGAAAAACCAGCTCAGGATTATAATGACTGACTATTTTACTTTGTTTGGCGATCCGGCGTTATATAATCACACTAGCAAGCCCTGTAAATAGCATGACATGCATCCCTACTTAAACCTGAGGTTATCTTTATGAAGAAATTACCTATTCTTCTGCTCATTCTCTGCTGCACATCGTTAGTTGCTTGTAGCAAAGGCTCTCAAATCAACGGCCATAATACCCGCACTGCTTTTAGATCAGTTAAGGCGCTTAAAAACCGTTTATCTCCCGATGCCCGCATTGAATTTGAAGTCTCTTTCTGGATGCTTCGCGACTCCATTAAAAGCGAAAAGGACTTCCTTAACGCTGTTGACGGTAAAAAACCTGAGGAAATCATTGCCTTGGGCAAAGAACTTTATCAGCAACGAAAAAATAACGGCTTCGCCGGCTATGAAAAATATTCCAGCTGGGATGACATGATCGCCAAATTCGGCAAAGAAAGAATCGATCAAGATAACCGCAAAGCTCAAAAAGAAGATCCTAAAGACCAAGCCAACGACGTTTTGTACAAGCTCTAATTTTACCGGCTGGGCAAGGCTTTTTGATCGGTTAATACCGCAACGAATTGACTTGCCTCGGCGATGGTCTGTTCCATCGCACGAATCAGTTGGGAAATATCAATGCCTATCTCAATAAATTCATGCCTTAATGCCGCAATAGCCTGGGCATTAAGGTTATGTTTCAAATACAACACTTGGTCTTTAAAAGCCGCCAATACCGGCTGAATTTTCGCTTCGGCTTTTTGCATGGACCTGATCAGCCGGGCGTAATTTTGCCTTGCTATTTTTAGCTGCTGCTTACTGTGGGCGCGCAAGTTACGGTTAGTGTATTCATTGAGTTCGTTTTCCCATTCTACAAACAGCGCCTCGCTGACCTGTTCAATCGCCCTGATTCTATCGCTTACCGAATCGGATTTAGCGCAACAAAACTGATACTGCCTGTTGAGCAGGTTATATTTATGATCCAGCGCCGTTTCATTAACGCAGACCAGGGTCTTAAAGCGCTCCAGCGCGTCTTCAAACTCATGCCGGGTTTCCTGCAAGCCCACGCAGGCTTGTTCGACATGGGAAACGACTATATCGCGCTTATGCTCGCCGATGGATTCTCTGGCGCTGTAATAAACGGTGCGGATTTTTTTGGAGAGAAAGTTTCTGATTAAATTTAACAATATTGTTACCAAATCGTTAGCTGGCTGTTTGTTTTGATCGGCCATTGGAAGCTTGGGTGTTTTCTTGAATTCCATAATAGTTCCCACGCTCCGGCGTGGGAATTCAGTCCGCAACGCTCCAGCGTTGCGGGACGCTGGAGCGTCTGCCACGGCATTCCCACGCCGGAGCGTGGGAACGATAAAATCTATTCACGCCGCCAGCTGGTCGTACCGTCCGGCGAATCTTCCAGAATCACGCCCTGCTCTTTCAGGGCGTTACGGATGTTATCGGCCAAAGCCCAGTCTTTGGCTTTTTTTGCATCCAGACGGGCCTGGATTTGTTGCTCTACATTATCCTCCCCACGTGCGGCATCCCCGCTACCTTTAAGAAAAGCATCTGCATCTTCCTGCAATATGCCCAATAAGTTTCCTAAATATTTCAGCGTAGCCGCCAACGCGCACGCTTTCTGCCGGTCGGATTCTTTGGCTTTATTCAAGTCTCTGACCAAATCGAATAACACCGACAACGCAACCGGCGTATTAAAGTCATCATCCATCGCCTGTTCAACACGGACTTTATAAGCTTCCTCAATCGCCGCCTCGGCTATAGTTTCCACGCCTCGCAAAGCCGTATACAGGCGATCCAACCCCGCTTTTGCATCATTGAGCGATTCGTCTGAATAATTCAATGGGCTGCGGTAATGACTGGTCAAAATAAAGAATCGTATTATTTCAGGCCTGTATTTTTTCAGCACCTCGCGCACGGTAAAAAAATTACCTAACGACTTGGACATTTTTTCATCGTCAACGCGAACAAAACCATTGTGCATCCACACGTTGACAAACTTCTCGCCGGTCGCGCCTTCCGACTGGGCAATCTCATTTTCATGATGCGGAAACTGCAAATCCATGCCGCCGCCGTGTATGTCGAAATGATTGCCCAGGCAACAGGTGGACATCGCCGAACACTCGATATGCCAACCGGGACGGCCCAAGCCCCACGGCGAATCCCAGGCAGGTTCATGAGCCTTAGCCATCTTCCACAGCACAAAATCCATCGGATTACGCTTGGCTAGATCGACATCAACCCGCTCCCCGGCCTGTAAATCATCCAGGTTCTTGCCCGACAACCGGCCGTAATCCTTAAATCGGCTCACCGCATAAAACACATCGCCATTGCTGCCGACATATGCCAAGTCTTTATCCACCAGGGTTTTAATCATCGCGATAATATCGCCGATGGACTGGGTTGCCCTCGGTTCAAGGTCGGGCGGCAAAACCGCCAACGCCCGCTCATCCTCATGCATCGCGTCGATAAACCGTTCGGTCAGCTTGCCGTAGTCCTCGCCGTTTTCGATGGCGCGCTGAATGATCTTGTCGTCAATATCGGTAATGTTACGCACGTAGGTCAACTCGTAACCCTGATGGCGAAAATAACGCGCAACCGTATCGAACACCACCATGACCCGTGCATGGCCGATATGACAATAATCGTAAACCGTCATGCCGCAGACATACATGCCGATTTTGCCCGCTATGCGAGACTGAAACGGTTCTTTTTTTCGAGTCAGAGTGTTATATATTTTCAACATGTCAGTAAATAATTCAGTTAAGCAACATTTTCCATTGCCGATAAGTCGAGGCAGCAGATTAAGCAAAGCTGCACAATCTACCAAGCGCATGCTTCTCTTTCAAGACAAAAACACTTAAAATCCGTTCTTTGCATCACTTAATAAGGAAATCCATGCGCGCTTTCATTTTCTCCATGATGCTGCTATTAACCACAACACTCTCATTTGCAACGGAAAATCTTATGTCTGATACACCATCAAAAGTTAAATTAACAACCTCTCTGGGTGAAATTATTATTCAGCTGAATCCCGAAAAAGCGCCCATTTCATCGGCAAATTTTTTGACTTACGTTAATGAAGGCTTTTACAACAACACTATTTTCCATCGCGTAATCCCCGGATTTATGGCGCAAGGCGGCGGTTTTGATACGGCTTTTAATCAAAAATCGGTTCATAACCCGATCAAAAACGAAGCCGATAACGGCTTGCCGAACAAACGCGGCTCTATAGCCATGGCGCGCACCAATGTGCCTGATTCGGCAACGGCCCAGTTTTTTATCAACTATAAAGACAACGCCTCGCTGAACCATACCAGCCCAACGCCAAGCGGCTGGGGCTACGCAGTATTCGGCGAAGTCATTGAAGGCATGGATGTAGTCGATGCCATGGCTAAACAGGCCACCGGCAACCGCGGCGGACATCAGGACGTGCCTAAAACCGACATCATCGTCGAAAAAGCTGAAGTTATAGAATAGACGAAAGGCGCAAGGCTAAAGGCGAAAGGTGCCGATACACACCTGCCTTTAGCCCTTTGCCTTTAGCCCTTTTCCCTTTGCCTCTCACCCGCGCCTTTGAATCAAGAAATCCTATTCATCTCAGATCTCCACATTTCCCTGGAAAAGCCCGAAATCACCCGTCGATTTCTTTCATTCCTGAGCGACAGGGCACCCAAAGCCGCCGCCGTTTATATACTGGGCGATCTTTTCGATGCTTGGATAGGCGACGATGACCCTACCCCGCCTAACAATAAAGTCCGAAAACAGCTTAAGCAACTGACCGGCTCGGGTACGCCGGTTTATTTACAGCTAGGCAACCGCGATTTTCTGCTGGGCAAACGGTTTTCCGAGGATACCGGCGTTACGCTTATCGATGAGTACGCTGTCATCGATTTACACGGCACGCCTACCTTGCTCACCCACGGCGATTTATTATGCACCGACGACTTGCCTTATCAGGCATTCCGCGCTAAATCGCATACCCCTGAATGGCAACAAGCCGTGCTATCCAAACCGTTATTTTTGCGCTTACTCGCAGCACGCTGGTATCGTGTCCGCAGTTATTTCCATAAACGCAAAAAATCCCAGGATATTATGGACGTTAACCAGGACACGGTAATTAACATCATGCGCGAACAACGCTGCCTGCGCTTGATACACGGCCATACGCACCGCCCTGCCGTCCATAACTTTAAAATAGGCGACCAGGCTGCCCAACGCTTTGTACTTGCCGCATGGAGCAAGAATACGGCAGAGGTACTCTGCTGGAGCAACACGGGATATAAAATTGAGGCCCTTTAGCCTATCCGTTCGTTTCATGGCATCAAAAACCGCTAATTCATATTCAACCCTTTCAATTTAAGCGACTCCGAAAAAGCAATTTTATCCGTCTAACATGCTCCCCATCATCATTGCCAATATTTAAAATCGCCGATATTTCACACAGCCGTATCCGTGCTGAATTATCTTGAAAAATATAGAACCGTCATAGCGAACTGCGTAGACTGATTTTTTACATTTAGGCAATGACTCCTGCGTCGCCCGCTACACCTGCTCTTGGCGTTTCGCACAATACGGTCCTGTAAAATTTGCATAACCCACATCCTTGCCAGTTATCGAGGTAGCGTAATACAGGAGCAATAACGGGACACCCTGAGTTTTATCAAAACGTTACGGGAAATCGTTTTGCACCAAAGCCTATAAAAGTTGACTTTTGGGGCAAAATCATTAAATTTAGGCCCCTAGAGTGAAAATTTCCTGTCTCCATGGAACATGAAAACCACCCTAAAAACTAATATTAGTCATAAAAACATAATCACTATTCTGTCAAATTAACAGAATACCAGGAGAAATATAATATGAAGAAGCCTTTGAAAAGTTGGCTGCTTGCGTCAAGTGTGGCTGCTTTATTAGCTGCGCCTGCAGTTTCAACTGCTAACAGCGATCTTGAAAAACTCACCCAAAACCCTGCTAACTGGGCAAGTTGGGGTGGTGATTACGCCGGTACTCGTTACAGTAAATTAAGTGAAATCAACGCTACTAACGTAAAGAACTTGCAACCAGCCTGGTCTTTTTCTACAGGCGTCTTACGTGGCCACGAAGGCGGCCCCTTGGTTGTTAATGATGTTCTTTACATTCATACACCTTTCCCTAACACCGTTTACGCAATTGACCAAAAAACTCAATCTGTAATCTGGGAATTCACACCGACACAAGATGCTGATGTGACTATTCCGGTTATGTGCTGCGACACCGTCAACCGTGGCTTGGCTTACGGTAACGGCAAAATCTTCCTGCAACAATCCGATACCGTTTTAACTGCGCTGGACGCTAAAACCGGTAAACGCGTATGGAGCGTACAAAACGGCGACCCTAAATTGGGTATGACCAATACTTCTGCACCATTAGTTGTTAAAGATACCGTTTTGACCGGTATTTCCGGCGGTGAATTCGGTGTTCGCGGTTTCTTAGCGGCTTATAACATCAACACTGGCGAGTTGGTCTGGAAAGGCTACAGCATGGGTCCTGATAAAGACACCCTGATTGACGCCAAGAAAACAACTACCTGGAAAGACGGCAAAGTCGCTCCTGTTGGCGAAAACTCAAGCTTAAGCACTTGGCAAGGCGACCAATGGAAAATCGGCGGCGGTACAACTTGGGGCTGGACAAGCTACGACCCTAAATTGAACTTGATCTATTACGGATCAGGCAACCCATCTACTTGGAACCCTGTACAACGTCCAGGCGACAACAAATGGTCCATGTCTTTATGGGCTCGTGACGCCGACACCGGTGCTGTTAAATGGGTTTACCAAATGACTCCACATGATGAGTGGGACTTTGACGGTATCAACGAAACAGTTCTGGTTGACCAAGAAGTTAAAGGCAAAATGCACAAAACTATCGTGCATTTCGACCGTAACGGTTTTGGCTACACTTTAGATCGTGAAACCGGCGAACTGCTTGTTGCTGAAAAATTCGACAAATCGGTTAACTGGGCAACTCACGTCGACATGAACACCGGTCGTCCACAAGTTGTATCTAAATACTCTACTGAGCAAAATGGCGAAGACGTTAACACACAAGGCGTTTGCCCTGCTGCGTTAGGAAGTAAAAACCAACAACCGGTTTCTTACTCGCCACAAACCGGCTTGTTCTACATCTCAGGCAACCATTTGTGCATGGACTACGAACCATTCGAAGTTTCATACACAGCGGGTCAACCTTATGTGGGCGCTACTTTAACCATGATGCCTGCCGGTGCGGACGTTATGACCGGCAAAGCAGATGGTACAACCAACCTGGGTCAGTTTACAGCTTATGACGCCAAAACAGGTAAAATCGCTTGGTCTAACAAAGAACAATTCTCTGTTTGGTCTGGTTCGGTTGCAACTGCGGGCGGCGTAGTATTCTACGGCACTCTGGAAGGCTACCTGAAAGCGGTTGACGCTAAAACCGGTAAAGAACTGTACAAGTTCAAAACGCCTTCCGGCATCATCGGTAACGTTAATACTTGGGAATTCGGCGGCAAACAATATGTTGGCGTCCTTTCAGGTATCGGCGGCTGGGCAGGTATCGGTATCGCTGCCGGTCTTGACACTGGCGATGCAGGTTCAAACTCTGAAGGTTTGGGCGCTGTGGGCGCATACAGAAGCTTAAGCTCTTTCACTAAACTGGGTGGTACATTAACTGTATTCACATTACCCAGCAACTAAATCGATCTGATTTTTAGGTTGTATTAAAAGCCCCGGTTGATTTATCAACCGGGGCTTTTTTTTGCTCATTATGCTGAAATTTTATTTTGTCCACGAAAGACACTAATAAACCAGCCTGTTGTATTGGCTGGGTTATTCCCTCCGGAAAACATGCTAAATATTTTCGCGCTTTTCGTGTCTTTCGCGGACGAATGATTTTTCCAGGTTTATACAGTAAACTATGAAGACTTAATTGCTTGACACACCCAAGGAGATATTAAATGAGGACTTTGCCTCGCATTAACACCACGCTCGCCATCCTGTTCCTGGCTGCCTTCAGCTTTAACGCCTCATCAGAAGAAAAATTCAAGGTCTGCGCCGACCCGCTGAATCCTCCTTATTCCAGCAAAAACAAAGACGGCTTTGAAAACAAAATCGCCGAACTGTTTGCTAAAGAGTTGGGGCAGACCGTTGAGTACACTTGGTTACCGCAACGACTCGGCTTTATCCGCAACACCTTAAATGCGCCGTTAAAAGACACCGATGTGGAAAGCAACGAGTATAAGTGCGACGTCATTATGGGCGTTCCGGCGGGTTACGAGCTCACTTTAACGACCTCGCCGTACTACCAATCGACTTATGTGCTATTGATCGCCAAAGGGCGTGGTTGGGACGACATTACCAGCGCCACGCAATTAGCCGATCTGCCGGAGCAAAGACAGGACGCATTGAAAATTGCGATGTTCGACCGAGGCCCCGGAACAACCTGGATGCAAAAACACGGTCTGCTTGATGTAGGCATTCCTTATCAATCAATGTCCGGCGACAGTGAAAACAATGTGGCCATGCAGATAGAAAAGGATCTTAAAGCGAAGAAAATCGATATGGTTATTTTGTGGGGACCTATGGCTGCTTATGTTGCATCTCAAAGCCCCAAAAACAGCTACGCAATGATTCCGATGCAATCAAGCCCTGACATGAAGTTTGATTTTGCTATGGCGATGGGGGTCCGTAATGGCGACAAAGCAAGAAAAGAAACCCTCGACAAACTGATAGCGGCCAAAGCGGACCAGATCAGATCCATTATGACCGGCTACCATATTCCTTTGCTGCCGCTATCTAAACAAGCCGCTCATGAAGACAACGATTAATCATAATTATCAGCGTTCCATTTTTTTAACTGCTGAGTAGTTACATTTCAGGGGCGACCGTCCGATCGCCCCGCAATGCTTTATTTACGATTAAACAATCCAACCAGATAAGCAAACCTGACCGCCCGTTCATGCGATAACTGATCCCATTGAAAGCGCCACTTCCAGTTACCTACCGTGGTGCCGGGAGTATTCATTCGATGCTCAGAACCAAACTCCAAAATATCCTGCATCGGAATGACGGCAAGGTTTGCAACCGATGCCAATGCCGCATGAATTAACGCGCAATGCAATGGCATTGCCGGGTTGCCTAGATAATTGTAAATGTAGTTTTTCTCATCACTGCCAATGCTTTGCAACCAACCTAAAGTCGTGTCATTGTCATGGGTACCGGTATAAACAACGCAGTTTTTTTCATAATTATCAGGTAAATAAGGATTATCAGGACCGCCGCCGAAGGCAAACTGCAAAATTTTCATGCCGGGTAAACCGAATTCATCCCTTAGCGCCTCAACTTCAGGAGTAATAATACCCAAATCTTCAGCAACCAGTGGAATAGACCCATGCTCTGCTTTTATTGCGTTCAACAATGCCTTGCCTGGCGCCGTAGCCCACTGCCCATTAATTGCGGTATCTTCATTTGCCGGTATTTCCCAAGCCGCTTCAAGCCCTCGAAAATGATCGATACGAATAATATCGAACATCTCAAGTTGAGTTTTCATTCTTTCAACCCACCAATGAAATCCGGTTTTTCTCAGGTAATTCCAGTTGTAGTGAGGATTGCCCCAACGTTGCCCCGTTTCGGAAAAATAATCAGGCGGCACTCCCGTCACGACTGACATTTCCCCTGCTTCATCGAGCTTAAAAACATCGCGATGAGCCCAAACATCGGAGCTGTCGTAAGACACAAAAATAGGAACATCCCCAAACAAAAACACGCCATGTTCATTAGCATAAGCTTTTAATTCCAGCCACTGCCGAAAGAACACATATTGCTCGAATTTAATGCACTCAATTTGCGTGCTTAAGCGGCGGCGCGCTTCCTTTATTGCTTTTGCATCCCTTTCCTTAAAATGCTCTGGCCATTGATTCCATGATTGTTGATTAAACTCAACCCTAAGCGCCATAAATAAAGCAAAATCATCCAGCCAAAAGTCTTGTTCCTGACAAAAACGGGTAAAACTATCCTTGTCCTGTCGTCCGGCGTGTTGCAAGAAACCATAATAAGCCTTTGCTACCAGACACCTAATGGTGCTGTCGTCGGCACATTCCTCACATTTTTCAGAGACCGGCAGCCAACCTTGCTGCACTAGCCAATCAATACTAATGAGTTCCGGGTTACCGGCATGAGCAGACAAACACTGGTAAGGCGAGCCATCAGCATGCGTTATGCCTAACGGCAAAACCTGCCATACGCTAACCCCGGAATCCTGTAGAAATTTTACGAAATGATAGGCTTCCTGCCCCAAATTGCCCTGTCTACCTGCGCCCGGTAACGATGTAATATGCAGAAGAATGCCGGCGCGACGTTTATTTAAGATGTCATTCACACTTAGTGATCTCTCGTTTAGGTTTTCAGTTGTAGGTTTTATTTAATGCGGAGAACTAAATACTAATAACCATCAATTATGTAAGTTCGACGCCTGGGCGCATTGCACCGCCCATAGCTGGAGCTCCGGATCCCTGCGTAAATGACATCGCCAAATAAGCGGGCGGTTCTTCTTCCAGCAATCTATACAAATTAGCCAAATTAAGCCGGAATTGTTTTTCAAAGTTACTGACCGCCTCCCCCGGATTATAATCGCCGAACCACCAAAACCAGTCGGAACCTTCACAGACGGCCAGCTGAAGCTCGGCCTGCTGCATTTGTTTGTCCGTTAATCTGCCGGCCGAAATCACCTTGTCAAATGTCCACTTGGCATCGCCGAGCATATCCCAACCGCGATTCTTGTCCGCATCGCCTATCCAGGTCGAGAAAGTGCCGTAGACCCAACTGCCCGCAATCATTTTCGCCAACGATTTAACTTCAACTTTATGCTGTAAACATTCCGAAAAAGTCGTTAGCTCAATACTCGGATGATCGGCCAATCGTTCATACAATGCGCTAAGGAAGTAATAGCCGTTAGCGGGATAGTATTCCCAGGCATTCTCGCCATCCATGATGATTGAAACCACCTTGTCGCCGGTTTCATGCACGGCGATATTTTCAATATGGTGAATCAAATCACTGACCGCATCATCGGCATGCCATTTCGAATACTCGAAACCGATAAGGTCGGATAGGCCGTCATCTCGAAAAAAACAAGCTATATCGGTTTCCTGAAGCCTAAAAGGATGATGAATTCCTGATTTTTTGCCGTTTTCAGGAAGACTCAAACTATTATGCAGCACAGAGCCTCCGCTTGCGGTCCAGTCAAAACCGAAATCGCCCAATATTTTTAGCGTCTGAGCACTAACACCGCCCTCCGAAGGCCAGCATCCCTTAGGTTTAAAGCCGAATAATCGCTTAAAGGTCTGCACGCCCTTATCAAGATGCCACTTTACACGCTCATCTCCGCCCGGATAAGTATCCAGCTCCGGCAAAGGCGCATCAGGCATCGCTTCATGGGTAGAATTCAAATCCAGCAACAGCGGCATGATAGGATGCGCGTAAGGCGTCACTGAAAGCTCAACCTGGCCTTTTTTGGCTAGCGCCTTATATCGACAGATAATACTGGTCAGTTGCTCGGCAATAACCTCGATGATTTCGATCCTGTCGTGCAGCGTATAGCCGGAGCCTTTTTCAATCAGGCGTTTTATTCGACTATCCGTTAACTTTATGGTTTCTCCCATCCAGATCAGATGATACCAAGCCAGAATATCGCCTATAAATTGAGAATTGACGTAGGTTAATGAATCGTAATGGTGTTCAAGCCAATCGGCCATTTCGATCAATCTTTTGAACGTCGGATAGCGGTTTATCTGCCTTTCCCTGTTCGCTCGCATGCAGTCTTTAACCAGTTTCATGCGTTGCTCAGGATTTGCCGGAATACTGGGATCAACCAATGCCGCTAACAAAGGATCGGTAATGGAAATCTGATCGTGCAAATAGCCGTTGACCTGCCTGGCATACTCCTCGATTTGCTCCAGCAGTATAGGCGCGAAATTGACCACCGCCTTGGCCTTCGGCACTGCTTCCAGATGCGCCGCCATATCGACATAGTCTTTAATAACATGAAGATACGTCCACGGCAGCTTAAACTCCCCTGTTTGTAAATCCCTGTATTCCGGCTGATGCATATGCCAGCACAAGACTAATCTCAATTTTTTTTTATCTGACATAGTGTCTTTTTTGCCCCAGCATATCAGGTGTAACCAAAACGACTCCGCCCGGACTCACATGAAACCTCTTTTCGTCTTCCGCTCTATTTTCGCCAATCACCGTGCCTTCGGGAATTTCACTGCCTTTTTCTATAATCGCCTTGGTAATGCGGCAATGACGACCGATATTCACTTCCGGCAACACGATGGTGTCTTGCAACGTTGTGTACGAGTTAACGCGAACATTTGAAAACAACAAAGAATGCCTGACTTTTGCGCCGGAAATCACACAGCCGCCGGAAACCATGGAGTCGACTGCCAGACCTCGCCTTTTATCGCTATCGAAAACAAATTTGGCCGGAGGCGTTTGCGCCTGATAAGTCCATATCGGCCAGGTTTTATCATATAAATTCAGATCCGGTTTTACACCGATCAACTCCATATTGGCAGACCAGTATGCATCAATGGTACCTACATCGCGCCAGTAACTTTGTTCCCCGCTTTGTAAATCCAGAAAAGGATAAGCATTGACGATGTATTTATCGATAACGGCAGGAATAATATCCTTACCGAAATCCCTAGTTGAACCTTTGGTATCGGCATCTTTAAGCAATTGTTCAAACAAGAATCCGGCATTAAAAATATAAATCCCCATCGATGCCAACGCAGTGTCGGTTCTGCCCGGCATAAGCGGGGGATGCTCAGGTTTTTCCACAAACGCTCTGACTCGGCGATTACTGTCGACATCCATAACACCGAAAGCCGTTGCATCCTGTAGCGAGACTTCTATACAACCTATCGTTAAATCGGCATTTTTTTCAACGTGATCGGCCAGCATCGCGCCGTAATCCATCTTATAAATATGATCCCCGGCCAGCACTAAAATATGTTCCGGATGGCGGCTGCGCAAAATGTCGATATTCTGAAAAATAGCGTCGGCGGTTCCTTCATACCAGGAGTTCTCATCATGTCGTTGTTGAGCGGGCATCAAATCAACATATTCGCCAAATTCACCGCGTAAAAACCCCCAACCCTGCTGAATATGCCTGATCAGTGAATCCGACTTGTATTGGGTCAAAACGCCTATCTTGCGTATCCCTGAATTCATGCAATTCGACAGCGGAAAATCGATGATTCGAAACTTGCCGCCAAAAGGTACAGCCGGCTTGGCGCGCCAATCGGTCATATTCATTAACCGTGAGCCGCGACCGCCGGCCAATATTAATGCAATGGTGTTACGGGTTAAATGACTGACATTATGATCATGCTTTTGATTACTTGACGCTGACATTTTTCATCTCCATGTGGAATAGACTGACAACTCTTGATGTGTTTGGTAAGATTCACCCAACTATTATTCCACTACGCCGAGGCTATTCATAGTGAAAAAGCAATCTAAAAACGTACTTGATTCTGATGCTATAAAAATCATGGAAGCCAGACATCATGATCCTTTTTCAATTTTAGGTCGCCATCGCAAGAACAATCACATTCAAATTAAAGTGTATCTGCCTTATGCAGAAACAGTGTGCTTTAGCCATAACGGCGCAGTTTTAAACCGGCTACCCGATACGGACTTTTTCGAATATAACGCCGAACATGAACAATTGCCAGAACATTATCAATTGTCCTGGATAGACAAGAGCGGTTACAGCCACGAACACCATGACCCTTACGATTTCGGCACGCAACTGCCTGAGTTCGATCTGCACTTATTCGGCGAAGGCAAACACTGGCATATTTACCAAAAACTGGGCGGTCATCTACATAACGCCGATGGTATCGACGGGGTTTTATTTACGGTCTGGGCGCCCAATGCCGGACGAGTCAGCGTGGTGGGCGATTTTAACCGCTGGGACGGACGCTGCAACCCAATGCGCAGCTTGGGCGGCAGCGGCATTTGGGAACTGTTCATGCCGGGCCTGGAAGCCGGCTGCTACTATAAATTCGAGATATTAAACCGCAACACCAACGAGGTTCTGTTAAAAACCGACCCCTACGGCCAACAGTTTGAATTCCGTCCCAACACCTCGTCCATTGTCATCGATGAACACAGCTATGACTGGCAGGATCAACAATGGATGAATGACCGCGCCCGTCACAATTGGCTGCATGAACCCATGTCCATCTACGAGGTTCATCTGGGTTCCTGGCGACGCGATCATCTGGGCAATTTCCTCAACTATCGCGAACTGGCCGTGCAGCTGGTCGATTATGTCAAAGAAATGGGCTTCACCCATGTTGAGTTATTGCCGGTAACCGAGCATCCGCTGGATGCCTCCTGGGGTTATCAAACCACCGGTTATTTTGCGCCAACCAGCCGTCACGGCTCACCGGACGATTTTCGCTATTTTATCGACACCTGCCATCAAAACGGCATCGGCGTAATCCTGGACTGGGTGCCCGCGCATTTCCCCAAAGACAACTTTGCCCTGGCCCGCTTCGACGGCAGCGCCCTTTATGAACATGAAGACCCGCGCAAAGGCGAACACCGCGATTGGGGCACCTTAATTTATAACTACGGCCGCAATGAAGTTAAAAACTTTTTGCTGTCCAGCGCCATTTTCTGGCTGGAAGAGTTTCACCTTGACGGCTTGCGAGTCGATGCCGTGGCTTCGATGCTGTATCTGGACTATTCCCGTAACGATAACGACTGGATTCCCAATATGTACGGCGGCAACGAGAATCTGGAAGCGATCGACTTCCTGAGAGAACTCAATTCCGTCACTCATCAACAGCATCCCGGCACCGTGATGATGGCCGAAGAATCCACATCCTGGCCGCAAGTAACCCGTCCGACCTGGACCGGCGGACTGGGCTTTTCGATGAAATGGAATATGGGCTGGATGCACGACACCCTGGCTTACATGAGCCAGGAGCCGATCCATCGCAAATATCATCATGACCAGCTCACCTTCGGCATGCTCTACGCCTTTACCGAAAACTTCTGCCTGCCCTTCTCCCACGATGAAGTGGTGCATGGCAAAGGCTCGCTAGTCAGCAAAATGCCGGGCGATGAATGGCAACGCTTCGCCAATCTTCGGCTGCTTTACACCTTGATGTACACCTATCCCGGCAAAAAGTTGCTGTTTATGGGCTGCGAATTCGGACAAGGCACCGAATGGAACTTCAACAAAGCCTTGGACTGGTACGTACTGGACTATCCGCATCACCAGGGCGTGCAAGCGTTGATAAAAGATCTGAATAACCTTTATAAAAAACACCCGGCTTTATATCAGCATGATTTCGATCATCAGGGTTTTGACTGGATCGATTGCCATGATGTGCAACAATCCATCATCAGTTATCGACGTAAAACCGAACATGAAGATTTGATTGTGGTGCTCAACTTTACCCCGGTAGCTCGTGAGCAATACCGGATCGGCGTACCTGTGGCAGGCACCTATACTGAAATATTCAATTCCGATTCCGGTTATTACGACGGCAGTAATATCGGCAACGGCGCGGCATTGTCGGAACCGACGGCATGGATGAATCAGCCGCATTCGATCAGTCTGACCTTGCCGCCTTTGGGGGCCGTGATCTTGAAATTATAGTCCTTCAAAGTTTGCTTAAAGAATTATCACCACGAAGGCACGAAGGACACGAAGTTTTTTGTTTCTTCATGTCCTTCGTGCCTTCGTGGTGAATAAAAAAGATTTTTAAAGCCTATTTGCCAGTATTTAGCAAAAAAACAACACCATGAAAAAAATACTTTTTGTCACCAGCGAAGCCCATCCTTTAATTAAAACCGGCGGCTTGGCTGATGTTTCCGGTAGTTTGCCCAAGGCGTTATCGGAGCTGGGTGAAGATGTACGCATCATCATGCCCAATTATCAGGCTATCAAAACGACTGAAGAAGTCCGCTACCTCAGCACAGTCTATGTCAATAATTATGCCGTGAACATTCTGGAAACCCGGCTGCCGGGCACCGGCGTAATCGTATGGCTGGTCGATTGCCCGGAATTCTTTAATTTTCCCGGCAACCCCTATGTTGACGAACACGGCAAGCCCTGGGCGAACAGCGCAGAACGTTTCGCGCTGTTTTGCCGGGTCACGGTAGAAGTGGCGATGAACCGGAGCTGGTTGGACTGGAAACCCGACATCGTCCACTGCAACGATTGGCAAAGCGGGTTGGTCCCGGCGCTGCTGTCCTTGGAATACAGCCGTCCGGCTATCGTTTTCACCATCCATAACATGGCTTATCAAGGCATATTTCCAAGCACGACTTATCTTTCTTTAAACTTGCCCGGCCAACTCTGGAATCCGGGCGGCATCGAGTTTCATGACATGCTGTCTTTCCTTAAAGGCGGCCTGATCTATTCCGATCGCATCACCACGGTAAGCCCGACCTATGCCAAGGAAATCCAGACAACCGAGTTCGGCTATGGCCTGGAAGGCCTGTTAAGTCACCGAAAAGACTTCCTGAGCGGCATTATCAACGGCATCGATACCGACCACTGGAATCCGGAAACCGACGCCAACATCAGCCAAACCTATAATCGCTTTACGATATACAAAAAACTGCTTAATAAAACCGCACTACAAGAACAATTATCCCTGCCCGTTGACAAAAGCATTCCGGTATTCGGCCTTATCAGTCGTTTGGTAGAACAAAAAGGCATAGACCTGATCTTGGATTGTCTGCCCGAGATGCTGACCCACCCGCTGCAATTTGTGTTGCTCGGCAGCGGTAACAAAGGTTTTGAACAGCGCCTGCATAATTTTGCCGAAAGCCATCCCGACAAAATATCGATCACTATCGGTTATGACGAAACCCTGGCACATATGATTGAAGCGGGCGCGGATATATTCCTGATGCCCTCGCGCTTTGAACCCTGCGGTTTAAACCAGATCTACAGCCAACGCTACGGCACCATCCCCATCGTCAGAAAAACCGGCGGCCTGGCCGATACCGTCGTCGACACCCTCCCAGACTCGCTAAGCAACAATACCGCAACGGGTCTTGTTTTCAACGAAGCCAGTCCCGGCACGTTAATGGAAGCTATTAAACGCGCGCTTATCTTGTACAGCCACCCTAAAACCTGGAAACAACTACAAACCAATGGCATGCAAAAAGACTACTCATGGAGCAAAAGCGCCAAACAATATATGACTTTATATAGTCATCTGTAACGGCAACCATACCCCCTCAACATAGGGACTCGCATGAAATAACATGAGCAAGTTGCACTCCGGTCGCAAACTTACGGCACGAGGCAAGTCATTCACATTATTTCATGCCCAGCCCTTAAACATATAGCCCCACAAAAACCAAGGCCGGCACCCACGAACTTGGTTTGTCCCGTTAAATCACGCCAACCCGCCCCCGCAAGATCGGCAAACCTATCCAATGACATTTAAATCGACCCGCAACAGCTTCATCATCGCCAGCAGCGCTATTGGCTTGTTACACCTGTTTTTTGGGATCAGCCCAGGCTGGCTGGCACTGCCCGGCGCCCTTTATCTGGCATTAATCATTTACGGTTCGGCCAACATTCAATCCAACTTTCATGCCCCCGCCTACTGCCATGCGACTATTTCGGAAAAAGAAATCGCCCTGTCGTTCGACGATGGACCCAACCGGAAATTCACCCCGCAGGTGCTGTCAGCATTAGCGCAACACAATGCTCCGGCTACTTTTTTCGTCATCGGAAAAAACATCCGGGGCAATGAAAGCGTTTTAAAGCGAATCGACGCCGAAGGACACAGCATTGGCAACCACAGCTACACGCATTCTTTTTATGTGGATTTCAAGAACCTGCAAGGTTTCAAGAACGAACTGAACCAGACCGCGGAGAGCGTCTTCAACGTCATAGGCAAACGCATGAAACTGTTCCGGCCGCCCTTCGGAGTGACCACGCCCAATCTTGCCAAAGCCGCGAAGAGCTTGAATTACAACATCATCGGCTGGACTATCCGCTCGCTCGATACAACGTCCGACAGCGCCCAAATCATAGCCCGGCGCGTACAGACGCAAATAAAACCGGGCGCTATTATTTTGTTTCATGACACCTCGGATAAGACTATCCAGGTCTTAAAACAAACGCTTAATTTTGCCAAAGAAAACGGCTATAAAATTGTCAGTGTGGAGCAGCTTTTGAAGATTGAAGCTTATGAATAATTTCAATAATACACCCTGAATGACCGCTGTATCTGCTCAAACTCATACAGATAAGGCTTTGCCACTTCGTAATTGGCGGCCACAACCAGCAAGTCATGGGAAAAAACCGAGGTGTTGTACCAGTTGAAACTGCCTTCAATGACGATATAGTCGTCGATAATGCAATACTTGGAATGAATCGGCGAATACGGCACCGGATGGTCGTCTTGCCCGTAAACCAGGCCTATCGCAATACCGGCATGCTTTAAGCGATCGACGGTCGGCAGCAACGGACGCGCCAGCTCTTCCGCCATCGGCCGTTCCACGCCGATACGCCCCTGTCTGGCCAAATGCCCGTTAAGCAGGATATGCACGTTGACGCCGCGGTTCTTGGCATTGATCAACGCATTGACCACGCTGTCATGATGATCGCCCAGTAACTCGCCGATCAGGAATAACGACACTTTAATCGAATAGCGGGCGCGGTTGATTTCGGCCAATATCGCGTGATGGGGACGATAAGGCTTGCCATTCAACATAACGTGCCGACCGAAGGTGTACAGCAGGTTGAAATGGCTCAACGGATCGATACCGTATCTTTGATTGACGCCGCCGCGCTGGCTTTGGAAGATGTTATCCAGCAGTCGGCAAATGCCTTTGGAATGAAAAGTCATCCCCGATTCCCAATTAGCCCACCAGCGGTCGAAGGTGATATTGAATGAACCCAGTATGCTGTCCTCGTCATTAAAAATGATGAACTTGGTGTGCATATCCGGCTCCACTTCAATCAGATGATGCTTGGGACTGCAAAACACGCCGATCAATTCAATCCGCGAACGCTTTAAGCGCGCATAATTTGGGCTGTTGGTCAGGGTCATTTTCCGCCAATCGACGATGCACTGCACCAAAACGCCCTGCTCGCTGGCGCTTAGCAAGTGGGTAGTGAAGTCATGGTCGTCAATGCAATCCACGCTGACTTTTATCGTGCATAAGCGCCCCGGATTGTCGCGCTTGCAACGGATAACCTTGTCGATAAGGTCGTGAATATAACGCTTGGGATGATAAGGATGGTGCTGCTGCCCTTTGGTGAATTTTGGCACCAGCTGCAAAGCTTCGAAATGATGATTGTACCAATCCGCATCGCTCTGCAATTCGCCGGGGTTCAGCTCATAAGTTCGATAGCTGCTGGGCGTCGACCAATCTCCGGTAATTCTTCGATACTGCGGCCGATCGCTCTGAAGCTGCTGCCAGTCCATGAAGATATATTCGTTATGGGAAGCTATGGAGCGCTCATCCAGATGCACGATAAAAGCGAACTTGACGCAGTTAATCTGGCCGAAGTTAGTGGAAAACGGGTGTATGTAAAAATCCCGCGTACAGCGCTTGTGGCGATCCCATTGAATATCATAGGCATCGGTATCGACTATGTAGGTTTCACAGACCGCATCGCGGTAGACCTTTAAAATAACTTTTACATTAGCCTGAACGCCGTAAAACACATCAAAATCTATTTTTCCCCAGCGGATATAGAATTTGTCATTGAAATCATTCACTCTTTGAAAAGAACCGCCCAGGTTTCCATGAGTCGGCGAGGCATAGTGTTCAGCTATCTGCATAGGTTTATCTCCATGATAAAGACCGTGGATGTGTTAAGTATGGGTTGGTATCGTTCCCACCCGGCGAGTCACTGTCATTAAGTTAAGGATTTTTCCGTTCGTCCTGAGCCCCAGAGCGGGACGGGGGTTGCACCCCCGTCCCTACCGTTTTCGGTAACTATTGCCATATCTTCATCTGTCAAACGTTTCGGACGGGGTTGCAAACCCCGTCCGGCCACAGGCATAGTGTTCAGCTATCTGCATAGGTTTATCTCCATGATAAAGACCGTGGATGTGTTAAGTATGGGTTGGTATCGTTCCCACCCGGCGAGTCACTGTCATTAAGTTAAGGATTTTTCCGTTCGTCCTGAGCCTGTCGAAGGGTGAATGGAAAAAACCCCCAGAGCGGGACGGGGGTTGCACCCCCGTCCCTACCGTTTTCGGTAACTACTGCCATATCTTCATCTGTCAAACGTTTCGGACGGGGTTGCAAACCCCGTCCGGCCACAGTACTTGTGTATAACGATGACCGCGCTGCGTAAAAACGGGGCAGGCCTCACCTACTTGCAGGCGAAGCCTGCACTCCTGCCCTTTACCTTATTCCTTAGGCTCAAAAGTCATAAAATACCCGCAATGATCGGAAACCCGTCCATAATCCTGCTCGGTAAACAAAACCCTCGCAGAACTAACCTGTAGCTCGCCGGTTTTATTCAAGAAAATATAATCGATACGATAATCGTCGCTCAAATAATTTTGCCAGTACGGATCGTTAACCCTGAATATTTTTTCGAACACGCCCTGCGAATTGGCCGCTAAATACTGGTCTTCATATTGGTGTCCATCGACCACCAGATGATAGCCCGTTGATCCTGCCGCAATATTAAAATCGCCGCACAATAAAGTGGCGTTGACATGCGCCGACTGCTTAGCCTCGGCCCACTCGCACAAGCGTTGGAATTGCCCGGCGAATCCGTCTTCCCACCAGCTTAAATGCGCCGAAAAAACATTAACCCGCCCCATGTAAGGCACCTTGATTTGAGCCATGACCACTTTTCTGGAGTGAATACTGTGGACATCCTCACTGTCCGACACATATCTGGCATCCTGCTTGAGCAGCGGATATTTGCTTAAAATGGCAACGCCTTCGCGATACTTGTCGAAACCCAGATGCGACCAGTCGGTGTGGATATGATAAGGCATAGCCAGACGATCGTTAATGATTCCGGCGGAATTGGACGGCCAATCCCCTGCCCCGTCATTCCAAAGTTCAGCCACTTCCTGAAGACAAACGACATCGACATTCAGGTCGTTAATCGCCTTGGCGATTTGGGAAAATTTATAATCCTGATTATCTTCCTGGTAACAATGCAGGTTAAGAATCAAGACCTTTAGCGGCTCGCGGCTAAGCGAGTAATTTTTGCCGTTATTATTATCCCAAAAAACCTGGCCGTTGCGTTCGACGCAGATGCTGTATTGCAAGCGGAACGCCTGACCGATCCTAAGCCAGCCTTTCCAGATTGCAACGCCGTACTGATTGGGATTTCTGGCGTTGCTGAGCGCTACTTTGTCCCAGTAGTTTCTTTTGAAATGACAAGCGGTTTTATGAGCGTGCCGCCAGTTATCGGTCGTCCAATGCACCGTCACTTTGTCGGCATCGTTGAACCGGTCCACCGCTACCGTGATCGGAACGTTTTTTTGTCCGTCGTCCAGCTTGTTTGTAAAGTCGATGTTCAAGACAGGTACAGCGCCGGCCACCTTGATGCCTGAATCGGCTTGGCTGGAGTAATTTAAGCCTTGATTGTTGTCCCAGTACTCGGCATTAGCAGTCTGGTAACACAATCCGAAGCGGATATTGCCGGGCAGCGATTTATCCGGGGCAAGCTGAAAATGTATCCGGGCCTGCCAGTACTCCTTATCGTGTTCCAACTTGCTGTGATAGCTTGCAGGCAAAGTTTGCCAGACGCCGTCTTCACCCGACCAAACCACATCAATCCGCTTGTCGTAACTGATGCTTTCCACCTGCATAAAAAAACTCAACGTCTGCTGAGCGCCCGCTTTTTTACGGGTAATCACATTTTCAACATACAGCAGTTGGATTTTGTTCATCCGTTGTGTCTCCGGTGGTTGCTGTCCTGAAAAACAGGTCAGAAAGAACGATACATCATCTAACGCACATTAGCAGGTTTGGAGCTCACCCCTGCTTTTGAGGGATTGTAATCCCGGAAATCGATGTCCGGGAAAATGTTATCCATGATCTCCAAAGCGGTCAGGTAACGCTCATTGATCCTGTTCTTGCGAATACTGTCGTGCAAATAGTTAAATCGGGCCAGATGATCGGTAACGCGCTTGTTCGCATAATCGATAGTGGTCCCCGATTTCAGGATAAACGGCCAATCGGAAGCTTGCGCAAGTAAAACCGACCGGGCCGCCTGATTCAAAGCCCGTATTTGCAAAGGCGTAAGCGCTAATCCCTGCACATCGCGCGCCAGTTTTTCCATTTCCTGTTCGGCCTTGTGGAGCAAGGGGTAAATCCAGTCGTTTGCTTCATTTATCCAGTAACCGGAATAACCTTGATCGCCCCAGGTTGATGCGGCAGGCGTAGCGACCTGGGGCGACGGCTGCTGTTTTAAATAATCGCCGCAGCCGGCCAACTGAACGCCATGGCTGTTTTCGCTCGCCAACCTCAGTACGCATTCCAGCCAGTGAGTTCCTTCAAACCACCAATGTCCGAACAGTTCGGCATCGTAAGGCGCTATTATGATCGGCGGCCTGTCCACGATAGCGCCGAGCCGCTCAATCTGATGCCGCCGTTTATCGATGAAATCCTGAGCATGTTCATAGGCCTTTGCCAGTGCCTTTCTCGGATTATAAATTTCCTTGGCCAGGTTGTCGCCGGTCACGCGATGATACTTTATCCCGGTATTGATACGGGTTTTCCCATCGAGAATATAGGACGCGATATAATCCGCGTCCAGCTCGAAACCGATATCGCTATAGTATTCGCGATAATCGAAATCCCCCGGATAGCCTTCCTTGGCGCTCCAGACTTGCCGCGACGATTCGGGATCGCGGGCAAACGCCGCGACACCGTTGCCGCAATCGACCGGCGCATAAACGCCATTCCGAGGCTGCTGAGTTGCATCCGTAACGCCGTGGGTATCGACAAAGAAATAGTCAATCCCGGCATCCGCCAACACGGCTTCCAGGCCGGGATAATAGCCGCATTCAGGCAGCCAAAAACCGCTCGGGGCATGGCCGAAATTGGCTTTAAACGTAGCGATGCCGGTATTGACCTGATTGCGGACCGCGGTTTCGCTGACATTGAGCAGCGGCAAAAAACCGTGAGTCGCGGCCGTCGTTATCAATTCAAGCTTGCCGGTGGCCTGGTGCTTTTTAAAGGCCGCCAATAAATCACCTTGATACTGCTCTTGGTAAGTGTTTAACGCATTCAGAAAAAAACGGCGGTAGAGCCGCGCTAATTTTTGATATTCCGGCTGCTTGCGGGTTCTGATGATTTCCTTTTCGGCCAGCTCCAGCCGACTATGCAGATATTTCAGGTAACGCGTTTGCAGCAACTCGTCGCGCAACATGGTCATCAGCGTCGGCGACAAAGACAGCGTCAATCGGTAGTCCACGTTGTCTGAGAGCAAGCGGTCAAGCACGCCGATCAGCGGCAGATAGCATTCGGTCATGGCTTCGAACAGCCAGTTCTCCTCAAAAAAACTGTCATGCTCAGGATGTCGCACATAAGGAAGATGTGCGTGGAGAATAATACTCAGGAATCCTTGCGTGTTATTAGAACGAGGTAAGCTTTTTGTCATCACGCTTATTTGCTGATTCCTTGACCTGAGGCGTTTTTGCCCAGGCAATCGGTGGAGTTTTGATGGTCTTGACGCCACGCCGTCGCTCCATGAGGGGCATGAATAATGTTCGAATGCGCAAATTCAATAAAGCTGTCATCGGCGCAACATTTGCCAATAGCCGCTGAATAAGCCGTGTCATCAACCGGGCTGGGCAGGGACACTTGTTGTTGGGTCTTGGGGCTATCAATGGCGACATCGAACCAGGATATGGTTTCGATTGCCGCGCTCTGTTCATCGGGTTGCGAATAGATCCTTAAAGTGAGACGGTCCTTGCGCGCGTTATCGGGCGTAGCGGTTTCCCGGCTGCTGCCAAGATTCCAGTAGGCGTAGAGATGTCCGGGGTCGACGGGTAAAAGAGTGACTTCGGGAGTATTGCAGGACGCCTTGGGCGCAAAATCCCGGCCGATTTCCTCGCCTATATCCAACAATTCCTTTGGTGAAAGCCTGATTTTTTCAACAAGCTCCGGCATCCAACTTGAAAAACATGGCGTAAAATTTCGACTGATTTCCTGACTTATTTCAAGCATATCTTTCGCCGATAGATTAATTTTGGAATTGTACCCTGAATGCAAAAACGTCATCGCCAGCCTTAAACGTTACGATTACCTTATCTAAAATTCTTCCCTGTACCCGGCCTTGCTTTTTCTTGGCTTATAACCTTGAAAAGCAAGCCTCTCCAAGTATACGTAGTAAATTCCGCAGGGTCTAGCTGCGGATTTAATCCCCCGGAACATACCGGCATTTTCCACAGTCGCGCCCTCCATCGTCCTGTTGCCTCCAAAACAACAATTGCCAATGAATGACAACATCAAATCGGCAATTCGCATTGTCAAAAACCGCAACAGTCCGGTATTTACCGGATAGCCGTTTGCGCGTACAGTGTTTGGGTTTTGCGGCGTCCCATGCTCGACCGGCACTTGTCGGTCCGACATGTTCATTGCACTATGCAAACCGGGCAGGCATAGTGGATTGGCTGATTTTACTGATACCTACCGGATGGCCTTAACAGTGTGTAGGACATACCGCGCGCTTTACGCGGCTGTATGGGCCGCGCACAACATCAATTAAATATTTGATGTTACGCATTGTCCACGAAAAGCACGAAAGACACGAAAAAATAGAGGGGCTTATGTTTCGCAGCTTAACGATGTGCATCTTTCTAATCTTGACGATGGGCTTTACTTATTATTTCTGTACCCTGCTTTTTTCGTGCTTTTTGTGCCTTTCGTGGACTACGCTTTTTTTATTAGGTACATGCGTAACATCAGTTAAATATTATAAACGTTAGATATTGCCCTACGCCCAAAACCGCCGACTCAATACTCAACTCAAATGGTGTAACCCCGTGAACCAGACCTACTATGCCTTAAACAACGATAACTGCTTCGTCATTGACCAGTACAACGACCTCGCCCCTTTCGCCAGTTTTTTGCCCGGCATCGCCGGTACAATGGGCCGTCCGGCCTGGGCTTTTTATGTTAACCGAGGCCAGGCCATTGCCAGTTTTGGCGTGCGCAACAAAGACGGGGCCTTTTTGGAGTTTTTCCCTGCCGACAAGGCTTATCAACTGACGCCGTCACGGGGGTTCAGGACTTTCCTGAAAATTACCGATGGCGAGCAAATCCTGGCCCACGAGCCTTTCCAACGCGGAACGGGGCCGGAGGTCAAGCAACGCCTTTACGTCACGCCCGATGAAGTCGGCGTGGAAGAGACCAATCCGCAGTTGGGATTCAGCATCCGGGCCGATATGTGTACCTTGCCGGAAGCGCCCGTGGCCGGGTTGCTGCGGCGTGTCACCATCACCAATACATCCGGGCAAGCCAAAAAGATAGAGATCGTCGACGGTTTGCCGCAAGTGCTTCCCTTTGGCATGAATCAATGGATACTCAAGTTCATGAGCCGAACCTCGGAAGCCTTCATGCGAGTCGAAGGTGTGGAAGAAAATCTGCCTTTTTACCGGCTGAAAGTATGGCCTACCGACTCGCCGCAAGTGGAGCCGGTGATAGCCTGCAATTTCTTCGCCGGTTTTTTGAACGGCGGACGCACCCGAGTGCTGGTGGATGCGGAGAGAATTTTCGGCTTGGCAGGGGATTTTTCCAAACCGGAGCGATTTTTCTCCAATGACGGCCTGGATTTCGATAACCAAGTGATGGGCAATCAAACACCGTCAGCTTTCCAGGCGTTGACAATCGAACTCCAGCCGGGACAAAGCCAAGTCTTTTACGGCTTTTACGGCCATGCAGAATCGCAATCGATGCTTGAACAATTCATAGCGGAAGCTGATAAAGAAGGTTACTTCGAAGCCAAGCGGGAAACGAACCGCCGCTTGATTGAAGGCATCACCCAACGAATCTTTACCGCGACAGCCATACCGTTGTTCGATGCCCATGCCCGGCAATGTTACCTGGACAACGGTTTGCGCGGCGGCTTTCCCAGGGAAGTACCGGGAGGTGCGCAATTGTATTTGTTCGGGCGCAAGCACGGCGACCTGGAACGGGATTACAACGACTTTTTGTTGCAGGATACGCCGTATTCCGAAGGCAACGGCGATTTTCGCGATGTGCTGCAAAACCGCCGGATGGATTTGTTTTTCGATCCTGGGCTGGATGCCAAAAATATTCGCTATTTCTTCAATCTGGTTCAGGCGGACGGCTGCAACCCCTGTTCGTTACGGAACTCGCGTTTTGTTGTGGACGCGCCACTGAGCCTTGCGCATCATTTCACTGAATTTGCCGATTTGGAACAACTGCTGTCCCGCGAGTTTAAATACGCGGAATTATGGCAGGCGCTTCAAAGCGCGGAAAACCCAGAGCCGGTCATCAAGGAAATTCTGGCGCAAGCGCAGGAAGTCGAGGATGCCGAATTCGACCGGGGCTACTGGTCGGATCACTGGACTTATCTGGTGGATTTGCTGATTAGCTACGCGGCGATTTTTCCGGACCGGCTGTCCGGCTTATTCGCTGATCAAATCTACACTTTTTTCGATTCCACTCATTTTGTAGCGTCCCGTGCGCAAAAATACGTGGTCACGCCCAACGGCGTTCGTCAATACGGTGCAGTGAAAGGCTGCCCGGAGAAAGAAGCCCTGATCAACTCCCGCAGCCGTCGCCGTCACCAAGCCCGCTCGCAACGCGGCCACGGCGACATCGTTTACACCACGCTGCTCGGAAAAATTCTGACGCTGGTCGCCAACAAGCTGGCCACGCTGGACCCGTTCGGCGTCGGCATAGAAATGGAGGCCGACCGCCCAGGCTGGTGCGATGCGTTGAACGGCCTGCCCGGCATTTTCGGCTCTTCGGTCAATGAAACCATTGAGCTTAAGCGGCTGGTGGACTTTACCTCGAAAGCCCTGGCCGATGTCGATAGCTCATTTTCCCTGCCGGCGGAATTGACGGACTTTATCGCCGGATTGGAAGCGCTGTTAAACCGCCCCAACCTGACGCCCGATCTATTCTGGCAGGAAAGCGGAGCCCAAAAGGAAGCCTATCGGAAAAAGGTGTTCCTGGGCTTTGACGGTGCCGAACAGGTCCTCTCTGTTGCCGCAGTGCAAACCTTCCTGGCGACGGTTTCGAACTATCTGGATGCCGCGATAGACAAAGCGCGGACGCCGGAAGGCATCGTCACCTATTTCTCCTATGAGGCCGAGCAGTATCGGGAAATCGCGGACGGCAAGGCGGTTGTAACCCACCTCAAGCAAAAACCGATACCGCTGTTTCTGGAAGGTTTCGTCCATGCCCTACGCATCGCTGAACCGGCGGAAGTCCGGCGGTTATACGACGCGGCGCGCAACTCTGAATTGTTCGACCTTAAGCTGGGCATGTACCGCGTCAATGAACCGCTCGGGGAAAATGCGCTGGAACTGGGACGGATCGGGGTATTCAACTACGGCTGGCTGGAGAACGGCTCCATCTTCCTGCACATGCATTACAAATTCGTGCTGGAGATGGTTCGGGCCGGGTTAATCGAGGAGTTTTACGAGCAAATTGAACAGCTGCTGGTGGCTTTTCGTGATCCGATGGAATACGGACGCAACCCGGTCGAAAACTCCAGCTTCCTGGTCAGCAGCGGTTTTGCCATCGATCCGCGGCAACACGGACGGGGTTGCGTCGCCCGTCTTTCCGGCTCAACGGTGGAGTTTTTGCATCTTTGGACGCATCTTTTCCTGGGGGCTACTCCGTTTGTGTTCGAGGAAGGAAAGTTGCTGTTCAGACCCGCGCCAGTGTTGTCGAAGTCATTTTTCTCCACGCACGAGCACCGCGCCAATCCATTCGGTTTTGAAGAAACATTGCCGGCGGGCAGCGCGGCCTGCGCTTTATTGGGAACAACTTTGCTGGTCTACATCAACCCCGAGCGCCAAGATACCTTCGGCGATACTGCCGTTAGGCCCTGCCGCTATCAATTATATGGGCGGGACGGCAGTGTGCAGACTGCGGAAGGTGAGCATCTGGAGAGACAAGCTGCTGAAGCGCTTCGTCTCGGTCAGTTCCGGCGGGTGGATGTGGTGCTTGGGAGAGCATAAAAGCCCCCTACGGATTGATAAAATATACTTGATTTGGTATATTTCGGCATGGTTAATATTCCAAGTACGCCGCGCTCCAAACCAGTGCATTGGGTTGGTTCAGCCAAAAAAGACTATCTTGACTTTCCTGAGCAAGTGCAAAGCGACATGGGCTATGCGCTGGGCTTAGCCCAGATCAATGCCAAGCACCCCAAGGCCAAGCCATGGAAAGGCGATGGGCAGGGGGTTTTCGAAATCGTTGAAGATTATCGCGGAGACACTTATAGAGCGGTTTACACTGTGCGCTTTGTTGGTGTGGTTTATGTTCTGCATGCCTTTCAGAAAAAGTCGAAGACCGGAATCAAAACGCCACAGCCTGACATCAACCTGATTGCCGAGCGGCTAAAACGTGCCCAAGCCGATTACGAGAGTAGCCAAGGCACAAACAAGACTGGAGAATGAAATGAATAACAACGATATAACCCACGGCACCGACAATGTTTACGCCGATTTGGGCTTACCTGATGCAACCGAACGCCAGACCAAAACCCGGCTGGCATTTGCAATCAATGAGCTGCTCAACAGCCGTCGGCTTAAACAGCGCGAAACAGCCCAATTGCTGGACATACCGCAACCCAAAGTGTCCGCACTCAAAAACTATCGCCTGGACAACTTCTCTGTCGAGCGTCTGATGGAATTTTTGACCGCGCTAGATCAGGATGTTGAAATCGTAATCCGGCCACGGGCAAATAATGCCGAAGCGGGGCAAATTTCTGTTTTGGCCGCTCGGTAGGTTGGAATGCTGTTTTTAAGGTGAGCCATATCAGGTTCGATAAGTCAGATTCATAATCATCAAATACCATTTGGCGGATGAAGTATGACATACAAATACGAGACCATTTTATATTGGAGCAAGGAAGATAGCGCTTTTATCGCCGAAATCCCGGAACTTCCCGGCTGCATGGCGCATGACAGTTCCCCAGAAGAAGCGCTGGCGAATATAAATGAGGCTATTGGGCTTTGGCTGGATACGGCAACAGAGTTTGGCGACCCCATTCCAGAACCAAAGGGGCGTCGGCTTATGTATGCTTAAATGTCGGGCAACGAAAAGATGCTGTCCAGCCTACTTAACTATGAAATGGATGAGGCTCTGGTGGCAGAAAAACCTAATGGTGCGCAGTTAGTCAGCATAATCCGCGCAACACCGCCAGAATTGCTGGCAAGCATTGCTGAGAAATTTGGTGATCCGGGGGAATGGCAGCGCGAACAACGCAAAGACCGGATATTGCCTGGCCGTGAGGATGATTGATGATTCTTGACAGTCATGTAGGGTACGCTCCGCGTACCATTGTTCAAATTATGCGGTGGTTGATTCGGATGATAAGGTACGCGGAGCGTACCCTACATGGCTTAATAGTTAATAGCTTGATATCAATAGAAAGGGGAATGGCCGGTGCAGGTAACTGAAAAGGCATACACAGAGCATCAAATATTTGCCGAACTTGATCAATATGCGGAATTCTATCAGCGATTGTCCATGTCTGTGTTTTCGTTCGCAACGATGGGTACAAAAGCTATCGGCAACATTGACACCTACGTCTACTCGTCAATGCAGGGCAGCGTTGATTCGATTAAGACCATTCTTCTTGCCGGACGTATCAACGACGCATACGCGCTGCTGCGAAAGTACTACGATTCCGCAATAATAAACGTCTATTCCAACCTGTATCTTCGCGACAACTTCAGCCTTGATAACTTTATTGTTGAGAAAATACACAACTGGCTCCAAGGAGACGAGCGACTTCCAGAATACCGAGTGATGTCGCAATACATAAAAGCCTCAAAGATACTTAAACCAATCAACGATCTTCTTAATGTGGATGACAGATACAGGCGACTGCGCGACAGATGTAATGATCACACGCATTACAACTTCTTTAGGAATGTAATGCTTAATGACAATGAGGTTTACATCAAAAATCGTGGCAAGTGGCTTGAGAGATTTGCAGAGGATGCGCGAGATATATTCGTCCTCCATCTGGGATACATCTTCTTCTTAAACGATCATTACATGATGTCCAGCGACTATTTGGATGCGCTTGATTGCAGCGTTGAACCGGAAGAGAACTCTCAATATTGGGTTGCTCCGTTTATCCAAGACATCTTCAACGAGGTCGTTACTCCGAGACGTCCCGATATTACAGCTACAATCAAAGCAAACTCTGCTATGCAGCTCTTATAAAAAATTGATGCCCAATCCGGCAAGGCCATAAGATGTGCTAAATAGAACAAACCCGTTAGTGTAAAAACAAGTATCTTGGATGAAGCGCAGCGGAATCCGGGGCTTCGAAGCAACAATCTGTTGTCAGCACATCTATGGACTCTATCAGCAGCAAGTCGCCGTGTTGATTTTGCATCCAAATTCGGCTAAAACCGACATGGGCGAATACAATACGCCATTCCCAGTTGAAAAGAATGCGGAACTTAATGAAAGTTTCGATTGGGAAAACAGCGGCAGTTTTCTTTATTTTAAAAGCCCATAATTGCCGTGGTAAAGTGCATCGCTCCTAGCGGGCAAGTTATTATCGTTAGCCACTAGCCAGTTTGGGCAGGCGATCATGAAAAAATCCTTATACCCAAAGGGCATAAGTTTCATTTGAGCAGACAAGCTGCTCAACTCAGCTTTAATGTTGAAGCAAGGAAACCATTATGAAAGATAAAAATGCCGAATCCAAAGCGTTTATTATTCAACACAGTAAAGATTTGCAAGAGCCTGTGTTTCACAAGAAGGCTGTGCTGCACAAACAGTTGTTTTTTACTTTGGCAGTTGCCGTTGGATTTTTTTTCTCCGCAGCTGTTGCCGCCAACAGCGCGGAGGTGGAAGCCGCCATTGATTTGATGAAGCAATCGCACATGGATCAATGCGAAAAAATAAAAATCAAGAAGGAACTTCTGATAGCCCATCAGCATCACGATCAAGCCACGTTAAAAGCCTTAGGCCCCGAACTTGATGCCATTAACAAACGCCTCAAACCGACGGAAGACAAATTAACAATTTTAAAATCCGCCATGATGAAAAACCCCGATGACGAAAGCGACTTTGCAACCGCCATGCTTTACTTGGACGCATGCAATTGACTGGGACTGACGCCCAGATCGCCGGTCGCATGTAGGCTGACGGTGGCAAATGCGCCGGTGTTGAACAACACCAGGATGTTGCCCAGCAGCAAGCCAACGTTGAGGAAGAAAAACTGTACGCCGGTCAGCGCATGTTTGACGAACGGGGCATTATTAAGACTGTCATGGGTTAATGTGGCCCAGGCAGCTCGGGTATTTTTGTCGGTGGATGGCATGGATTTCAAATCTCTGCGGACTTGCAAGAACAGAATGTTACTCTGTCAATGGCAATAGCCATGCCGAGACTAAACCATGCCAAAAACACTTACAAAATCATACAGTTGATAAAAATACCAGATTAAAAAAGAGAATTTCAGTAGTAAGTTGATTTCCCGTACCGAACGCCCGCTGCAATGATCGAAATGCCAGCACATCACCTCATTTTCGTCCGTTCAGGCCTTCTCCTGGATGGTATCGTCGAAAATCAATACGCCATCTTCTCGCTCTATCCTGCGAACTGTCGATTTTACCTGGCGCCATAAATCTCGCGACGTATATTCGCGCTCTGACAAAAAACGCGTCACTCGGTCATGACTCACATCACCCTCCACCATCGACGATAATCCCGTGGCGGTTGCCGATCCAAACGTGCTTATCAAATAATCTGTGTATAACTCTAAGCCTGCTTTTTTCATGAGCACAGAATAACCGAATTTAGTGATGACTGCGTAACATCAGTGATTAACAAGGTTGAGTTTGGCTTGGATATTCACGCTTAATTACAGATTTAACCCACCACCATTAAGAGCTCGATGCTATTTATCAGAAACTATAAATCAAGATTGACTGGCCACCGCCAAGTTATCCAGATAATCGTTTTTCCTGGCTAGATATTCATCGACAAATGCCTGCATCGGTTCAGCTTCATAGTCACTCGGCACGCTAATCGCTAGTTTTTTAAAGCCTGTGCCGACTATATCCCCGTCCGCTTTGATCTGAAAGTGTAAAAAAGCCGTAGCGCGTTTGCCGTTGACTTCCATCTTCGGTTCCAGCATTTCCACGGACGCTTGCCGAAAATCAAGATGATGAAATGACAGGGTCATGCTTTCGTAAATGACCAATGGCCGATTGATGTTAAACATAACTTTTTCCTGGGCTAATAACGGCACCAGCACATAGGGAAAATTTTGCCCTGAAAAAGCCACATAATCGCGAATAAAGCTTTCAATCAATACGGCATCCCGACTAACGCTTCCCGAGCGCTCGACCTGCAAATAGGCTTTGCCCTGATTGTCGTTCACATCAATCTGCTCGGCATCTGTGTAGGGAAAGTTCAACAATACGTCATGCCCGACCATGCCGGAAAAGATAAAGTGCATATTTTGGCTAAGGCCATATTTCTCCAATGCCAGCGAAAACAACAAATCACCCGGCACGCAGAAACGTTTAGCATCAACATCGTGTAAAGGGTTGAAATCATGTGCCACTTCTTTGGCAAACATACTGGCTTGTTCGGCGGCAATACTGACACTGCCATCATGAATACTATAAAAATCTTTTAAAAACATATTGTTATTTACTAATACCGGGATGACCGACAATTTTACCATACTGCTTACTATGTTTCACTCAACGTTGCCTGGCTCATAGCCGATTGCTTTAACCGGCTTGGTAGCGCATGTTACCGGCCGACTTTGGCTAGATCTTCGACTGACTGCCGATTTCCATCAATAATCTTCTGAATTAAAGCCTCGGCTCCATCCAGCTGATGATCATAAACTTCGGTTTTATAGGCAGTAACGGGCGTAGCGGTCAATGGCTGCAATACAGAACGCCCTGAGTGGCCGGTATCGATCCGCACGACCGCCGACAACCCCGGACGCAGCGGGTTGGCCGACAGTTCTGCTGCTTGCAAGCCAATTCTGACCGGCACCCGCTCGACGATGTGGATATAGTTGCCGGTAGCGTTATCCGGCGGCAACAGGCCGAACACGCTGCCGGTACCGGCCCCCAGACCCTGCACTTCGCCGTGATAAACCACATCGGAACCGTACAAATCGACAGTGATTTCCACCGGCTGCCCCGGCCGCACATCGGCCAACTCGTTTTCCAGAAAATTGGCCTCCACCCATAAATAATCCAGCGGCACGATAGCCAATAACGGCGTCTCCGGGCGAACCTGCTCGCCGGGCTGGATGGTGCGTTTGGCGACGAAACCCGACACCGGCGCGACAATCTGCTGCCTGGCGTTATCCAGATAAGCCTGTTTCAGCGCGGCGACCGCCTGCAACACCTTCGGGTTATCGGCCGGACTGGTGTTCCGGATCAGCGCCTCGGCACCTCCCAACTCGGCGCGAATCTGACGGACATCGGCCTCCAACTCACGGACTTGAAATTCGCTATTTTCAATTTGCTGGGCCGACACCGCCCCGTCGCCAGCCACGCTACGATAGCGAGCCAAATCGCGCTGACTGCGATTCAAGATTGCCTCCTTGGCAGCCAGCTTCTGGCGTAGCATGTCGGCCTGGCTGAATGCAGTTTCGATCTGCCTCACGCTGTCCGCCAGATTGGCTTCGGCCCGCTCCAGAGCTATTTGCGCCTGCAATCCGTCGAGGCGCACCAGCACATCGCCCTGATGCACATACTGCGTGTTATCGACTCGCACATCCACGACCGTGCCGCTGGTTTGCGCCTTCAGCGGAGCCAGGTTGCCGGTAATATAGGCATCGTTGGTAACCACGAAACGGCTGGCAAAACTCCACCAGTAAAATAGATAAATCAGTCCTGCCAACAACCCGGCCACAGTCACCAGCAGCAGCCGGTAACCCCGGTGCTGCTGGTGCTTCTGGAAGCCGAAGTGGCGCTGGGGTTTGGTTTGGGTATTAGTCATGGTTGCCTACCTATTGTTAATTTTAGAACGCTCTCGTTCCCACGGGCTCCGTGGGAATGCAGTCAAGGCGCGCTGCGCCGAGAATCACGCCCAGCCTCTGGCGTATACGGGACGCAGCGCGTCCTGCACTGCATTCCCACGCGGCGCGTGGGAACGAGGAAAAATCCGAAATGACGTTGGGATTTGGTTTGTATATCAGTCATTGTGTCCTACCTTGCTTGACACTCTCATCGTTGTATTTTCATATCCGCCACCCAGCGCTTCAATCAAACCGACCGCAGCCAGCAGATGGGCGCTACGCAGTTCGCTGGCGGTCAATCGCTGTTGAATCAATGCCGCTTCGGCTTCGATAATTCCGTCGCGGTTGCTAAGACCCGCTCTATAACGCTTTCCGGCCAGTTCCGATGCAGCCTCAGAAGCTTCCAGCGCGCGTTCCTGAGCCGCATCATGCGCCACCGTAAGCCGCCATTCGGCCAGACTGTCGGCGACTTGTTGCACCGCAGCCAACAGTGTGCCGTTGTAACTTTCGGCGGCGGCATCGTAAGCCGCCTGCTGATTCTTCAATTCCGCCTCCAACCGCCCGCCTTCGAAAATCGGCAGCGAAACAGTCGGCCCCATGCCATAAGCCACGCTGGCGCCATGAGACAGGAATAAATCTTTCAGATTAAGGCTGCGCAATCCGGCAAAACCGACCAAATTGATGTCCGGATAAAAATTGGTTTTCGCTACTTTGATCAATTGCGCGGCCGATTCCACTTGCCACAATGCCGCCGCCACGTCCGGACGATGCGCCAGCAAACCCAGAGAAATCGATTCCGGCTGCGGCAAATGTCCGGCAGCTTCGATTACGTCAACATGAATGTTTTTCCCCCAATCCGGCCCCTGCCCGACCAGCGTCGCCAGCCGGTTGCGCAATACCTGCGCCTGGATGCGCACGGTGGTTTCGCGCTGCCGCGCTGCTTCCAGTTGCTGTTCGGCGGCATAAACCAAATCCTGACTGGTCAATCCACGTTGCCAACGCAGTTGCGCCAGATGCCTTTTTTCCGTTACTTGCTCGCTCAGGTCGAGGGCCAGCTCGATGTCTTCCTCGGCCGAACATAGCCGGATATAGCTGCGGGCGATGGCGGTACTCAACAACAGCCGCGCCATCGCCAGCTCGGAAGCTTGAGCCCGCTCCTTTCCCAGTGCCGCTTCCAGAGTCGCCTTGTCTTTGCCCCACAAATCAAGATGGTAACGAAATACCGCCGGATCAATGTACGCGCCGGTAAAAGTCTTGCCGCCGGCAGGGCCGTAAAAATCGGTTGCGGAAAAGCGGCGCTGATGAAATTCGGCGCTGGCACTGATACTGGGCAGCATCTCGGCGGCCTGAAAATCGGCCACTGCTTCCGCCTGGGTCAGACGCGCCGCTGCGGCATGCAGGCTTGGGCTGTCTTTCAGCGCGGTTTCTATCAGCCGGTTCAATTCGGCATTGTGAAACGCCTGCCACCACTGCGTCCTCGGCCATTCCCTGACAATTTTTTCGGCTTGTGCATCGCCATTCAGGGTTTGAGTTAGGCTGGGCATTTCCAGCAGTTTGGCTCGCGTTCCGTCCTCCGGCATTAATGCACAGCCGTTTAACAGAGACAGTCCCGCCGCCAGTAGCGTAGTTTTGTTAAACAGGAACATGACTACGGCTCCTCGATTAAATCTTCCAGCGCGGCTAAACGATGATTCTCCTTAACCGTAACCGCCGACTTCGGCCCGACCGGCCGAGCAATCCACACTGTCGCCGCCAAGCCCAGAAACAGCCAAGCCGCCAACCGAAAAGTATCGTCCAAGCCAAGAATCGCAGCATGTTGATTGGCCACCGTTGCCAGCTTTGCGGCCGCCAACTGACCGTGCAGCCCGGCATTATGCAATCGTTCGACAATCTCACCGTCAAAGCCGTCATGCAGTGAGAAACTTTCGATCAGCCGGCTTTGATGAAAAGCGGCGCGCCGTTCCCAAAACACACCCAATAATGGCGAAGCGACGCTGCCGCCCAACACCCGCAGCATACCGCCCAGTTCCACCGCCTGGGTTTGCCGTCTCGGCGTCAGGCCGGAAAGAAACAACGTGGTCAGCGGCACGAACAATGCGCCCAGACAAAAGCCTTCTAACACCTGCGACCACAACGGCTGCGTAAACCAACCGCCGCGTCCGAAAAAGTCGTAGCGGCTGCTCAAGCCGCAATACAACGCAAACAGCAGCATGTTTAAACTGACCAACAAGCGGGCATCGAAACGATGCACAATCCTATGCATCACGCTGGCCACAGGCTTGGACAGGAACACCAGCGGCAATAACGCGCTGCCGGCCAGAAACGAGGTGTAACCGGCCACCGCCTGCAAGCGCACCAGCAGTACCGACAACAAGCCGTACATCAACATGAAACTTACGCTGAGCATGACGCTGCCAATCGCGAAATTGCGCCGGGCGAACAGCCGCAAATCGAGCAGCGGCGAACGCTCCGCCAATTCCCAAACGATGAAGTAGGCCAACATCAGCAAACCCGCAAGCGTCATGCCGATCAAGCCGGTCGAGTTGAACCAGTCCTCATCCTGGCCTTGGTTCAGCACGGTCTGTAAGCAAACCAGAGCGGCGGCCAACAGCAAAAAGCCCACGACATCGAACGGCATTTTTCGTTGCGGCGATTGCCTATCGAACAACAAAGCCCAAACCAGCGCCGCCGCCAGCAACGGCAGCGGCACATTCAGGTAGAACAGCCAGCGCCATCCCAAGTGATCGGCGATCCAGCCTCCGGCGGCAGGGCCCAGCGTGAACGGGCTCAACGCGGCAATGCTCCACAGCGACACCGCGAAGGATTTGGCGGATTCCGGGTATTCGCGCATCAGCAGGGTTTGCGACAGCGGAATGGTCAAGCCGCCGAAAAAGCCTTGCAGCGCCCGGCCAAACAAAAACCAGTTCAGATCGCCGGTAACAGCGCACAGCAGCGAAGCCAGTGTCATCGCGACCATCGCCGCCAAATACAGCCGGACTTCGCCGACTGCCACGGCCAACCAGGAACTGATCGGCAGCGCCAAGGCCAGACTGATGAAATAGTAGGACTGCATCCAACCGGCGTGACTGGGACTTACACCCAGATCGCCGGTGGCGTGCAAACTGACGGAAGCAAATGCGCCGGTGTTGAATAACACCAGGATGTTGCCCAGCAGCAAACCAACGTTGAGGAAGAAAAACTGTACGCCGGTCAGCGCATGTTTGACGAACGGAGCATTATTAAGACTGTCATGGGTTAATGTGGCCCAGGCAGCTCGGGTATTTTTGTCGGTTGATGGCATGGATTTCAAATCTCTGCGGACTTGCAAGAACAGAATGTTACTCTGTCAATTGCAATAGCCATGCCGAGACTGAATCATGCCAATAAACGCTTATAAAATCATACGGTTGATAGAAAATACCAAGTGAACGAGGAGAATTTCAATAACGACAAAATAACTAAATATCGTTAAATTACGAAATATAGTGAATCGATGCCGGTTAAATACGCACACGAGCATAAGTTTTCAGCCAAGGTTCAAAGCCGGAGTGCAGGCTCCGCCTGCTTTGCAAACACCAACAGTAGGCGCTTTAGGCGAAGCTTGCACTCCAAAACTTTAGCTATTTTTTCCGCTTATCCCGAGCTTTAACATCCGTGATCGCAACGTATTCGGATTCATGCCCAGTATTGCCGCCGCCCCTTTCGAACCGGAAATAACACCCGCAGTTTCTTCAAGGGTGCGTAAGATATGTTCGCGTTCAACCGTTTCTAAAGTCTGCAATCGCTCGGGTTGCGTTTTAGTATGGCCGCGAGACGGCAACAGCGGCTCGATTTCCAACAGCGGTCCTTGAGATAAAATCACCGCCCGCTCGATGACGTTCTGCAATTCGCGGACATTACCGGGCCAGTGGTATGCCTTTAAATGTTCCAGACCGGCGGGAGCAATATCATCGAGCCGTTTCCCGAGTTTTTTGGCGTATTTGTCCAGAAAAAAACGCGCCAGCAATGGAATATCGGAGACCCGCTGCCTTAACGTCGGCACCTCGATAGGAAACACATTCAGCCGGTAATACAGGTCGGAACGAAATTTCCCTAAACTGATTTCTTCGGACAAATTGCGGTTGGTAGCCGCGATCACCCGCACATTGACGCTAATGGTTTCGCTGCCGCCCACCCGTTCGAATTCCTGTTCTTGCAATACCCGTAATAGCTTGGCTTGCGCCGGCAGCGACAATTCGCCTATCTCATCCAGAAACAGACTGCCGCCATCAGCCAGCTCGAAGCGGCCTTTGCGCTGCTGGGTGGCTCCGGTGAATGCGCCTTTTTCATGGCCGAACAATTCGCTCTCGATCAGTTCGGCAGGCAGCGCCGCGCAATTGACTTTGACCATAATTGCCGCGTTGCGGTCGCTGAAATCGTGGATAGCCCGAGCCAGCAATTCCTTGCCGGTTCCGGTCTCCCCCAGCAGCAGCACCGGGGTATCGGTGCGGGCTACCATCCGCACTTGATCCATTACCGCTCTCATCAGCTTGGAGCCGCTGATAAAATCGCCCGGATTGTGATCGTCGTTGACGACCTCTTGCAGATAGCCTTTTTCCTGTTGCAGCCGATCCAGTTTCTGTTCGGCGAGACGACGATCATTCACATCCCGCAGGATGATGGTACAGAGTTTTTGACCGCCCGCCTCAAACGGCGAAAAAGTGGCTTCGATCGGAAATTCTTCGCCATCGGCTCGGCGAGCGCTAAGTCCTTCCGGAGCCCAAGTCTGGGTTTTGGCGCCAATATTATTGAAAGAGATGAATTGTTTGAACAGTTTGTCGCAATGCGGAGCGATAAAACGATCGACCGGCTGGCCGATCGCAAAGTCGGGAGCACAACGGAAAATTCTGGATGCCGCCATATTGAACAGGGTAACGCAGTGTTGCTGGTCAACGGTAACGATAGCATCCATCGCCGAATCCAGGATCGAAGAAATCCGCTGTTCGCTCTCGGTCAGCGCCTGCATCGTCAGTCTTTGCTCGGTGCGATCGCGCTGGGTTTCAACGATTGCCACCACCTCGCCGCGCTCGTTGCTGATGATACCGGCATCGATGACCAAATACAGCCTGCTTCCGTCCGGCATCAGGCACCAGTTTTCGGTATGACAAACATCGGTATAGGACGTAAAGTCGCTGGCTTGTTCATAAAGACTGGAGACTTCACCGAGAGTGCTGTCAAGCAGCAAATCCGCCAGACAAGGCCGTTTTTCAGTATAAAAGCCGCGCCAATGCTGATCGGAGCCAATCATCTCCTCTGCTTTCAGGCCGGTCAATTGCTCGCAGGCCTTGTTCCAGATCACCACTCGATGCTTGGCATTCAACACGAAAGTCGACACCGGCATATGCTGCAATAAATGCTCGGCGGATAATTTTTGGGTCAACGAGTTTACTTTCACATCAAATTCACAGGTCAGGTTGTTGCGACTTATAGGCATAACATTCATTTTAGAGCCGGGCATAGTATGAAGTACAGCAACAGGCGTAATTCCGACGCCAGTTTGGCCGTGGCGGCAACCACGGACAGCGTAATCAAAAACCATCGCAGCAAACTCAAGAAAATATCAAGTCATAAGGGGCAATCGATTGAGTCGGATAATGATGAAATACAAGAACGCATAGTTTATCGGCAGCCCTGGCTTCCTTGGCCGCTACTGTTTCTGACATGGTTAGGTCTGAGCATTTACTTTCTCATGTGAACTCAATGAGTATAAATTAGCCGTGTGTCCGCTGGATCGGGGCAAGCTCGCCTTCGTCCCGGCCGGCCGTCTTGCTAACGCCACCCGAACATCGATGGGATAACGAAGGCAAAAAAAATGCCCGGTCAAGGGCGTTTTTATTACCGATCTTTAAGGGCGTTTTAACACTCACCGCTTCAGGGTGATAACGATTCCGGCACCGTCCAGCGATTTTTGTTTATCCATTTCCGGTTCTTGCGACATCAACATTTTGCCATCTAAATAGACTGGCCGCGGCTTTTTCTTTTCAGTCGTAAACATAGTTGACGCTTCGGCTTGCCCTACCCTGCCCGGCTCAACCTTCAGCCAGACATTTTCGGACGGTAGACTAAGATCCAGTGTTTTTTGCAGTTCGGCGTCTTTATCGGCGCTCGCTACGGAAGGCTTATTAAGGGCTTTTTTGTGGTATTTAACTTTTTTTTCGTTAGCCGATGCGACAGAACTCTTATGATCTGCCGGCTTTTGAAACCCGGTTAGCAAAACGAATGAGACCGTTACAAAGCCCAATAAAAACAGGCGGTCATTTTTCATGTTCATTTTGTCCTCTCCGCTAAATTCAAAAACTTTATATTATTCATTCTAGCCCAACATACAAAAATTGGAACGTTTCGACAGGGATTTTGTTACACCCCACCGGACAAGTCGCAGGGTCTGCCGGGTGCAGCAAATGCTTTTTATCGTGGGCGATCAAGCTAGACGACTTTACAGTCACGTTACCGGTTTATCTGCCCAAACGCCGTTCAGTTTCTAGCACCCGTTGCGTAGTTTGCAATACGGTATCCGGATTCAAACTCATCGAATCGATGCCGATTTCCACCAGGAATTCCGCCATCTCGGGATAGTCCGACGGCGCTTGACCGCAAAGTCCGCAATGTCTGCCGTTACGCCGCGCGCCGTCAACGGCCAAACGAATCATTTCCTTGACGCCGGGATCGCGCTCGTCAAAATCCTCGGCGAGAATCGCGGAATCCCGATCCACGCCCAAGGTAAGCTGGGTCAGGTCGTTGGAGCCGATAGAAAAGCCGTCGAAATGTTCGGAAAAAGCATCGATTTGAATGACGTTATTGGGAATCTCGCACATCACGTAAATTTCCAGTCCTTGCTCGCCGCGCGTCAAACCCAGCTGCCCCATGTAGTCGAGCACGCGCCGGGCTTCCTCTACGCGGCGGCAAAACGGGATCATCAAGATAACATTGGACAAGCCCATCTCGTCGCGCACCCGTTTCATGGCCCTGCATTCCAGCGCAAAACCTTCGGCATAAGCGGGATGGATATACCGCGACGCACCGCGAAAACCGATCATCGGATTGGCTTCATCGAATTCAAACCAACGCCCGCCGAGCAAGGTGGCGTATTCGTTGGTTTTAAAATCGGACATCCGCACGACGACGGGCTTGGGATAAAACGCGGCGGCAATGGTGCCGACGCCTTCCGATAGCTTTTGGATAAAGTACTCTTCGGCGCTTGCATAATTGCCTGTTAACCGGCTCAGCTGTTCCCGTTCGCCGGCGTCTTGCACTTTTTCCGGGTGTATCAACGCCATTGGATGCGCCTTGATGTATTCGGTAATAATAAATTCCATCCGCGCCAGCCCCACGCCGTCATTGGGCAGGAAGCTGGTTTTAAAGGCCAGTTCGGGATTGCCGATATTGAGCATGATCTTGGTTTTCGGACGTTGCAAGTCCGACAAATCGGTGCTGTTAATAGCGAAGTCGAGCAGGCCGGAATAGACTTTACCGACATCGCCTTCGGCGCACGATACGGTGACCGGGCTATTGTGTTTAATCATGGTCGTGGCATTGTCGCAACCGACGACGGCCGGAACGCCCAGTTCACGGGAGATGATCGCCGCGTGACAGGTGCGTCCGCCGCGGTTGGTGACTATCGCCGAAGCCATTTTCATGACCGGTTCCCAGTCCGGCGTGGTCATATCGGCCACCAGCACGTCGCCGGGATTGAAACTATTGAGTTGCTCAACGTTATCGATAATCCGCGCATTGCCGGTGGCAATCTTACTGCCCACCGCATGCCCGGTGACTATCGGCTCGGCTTTACTTTTAAGACTGTATTGTTCCAAAACCATGCCGCGCAATTGGGAAACCACCGTTTCCGGGCGCGCCTGAACGATATACAGCGTACCGTCAAGGCCGTCTTTCGCCCATTCTATATCCATCGGTTTGGCCTGGTCCGCTTTGGCGCTGTAATGTTTCTCTATTTTAATGGCATAGTCGGCGAGGGTTAACGCATCCGCATCGTTAATGCAAAAGCGCTTACGCTCTTCTTCAGAGGTCACAATGTTGTGGGTTGATTCGCGGGTGCGTCCTTCGCTGTAGACCATTTTTATTTTCTTCGCGCCCAGGGTGCGTCTTAACACCGCCCGATGACCCTGCTCAAAAGTGGGCTTATGCACATAAAATTCGTCGGGGTCTACCGCGCCTTGCACGACGTTTTCGCCCAATCCGTAAGCGCCGGTAATAAACACCACATCCCTGAAGCCCGATTCGGTATCCAGCGAAAACATCACGCCGCTGGCATCCAGGTCCGAACGCACCATTTTCATGATGCCTATCGATAAGGCCAGCTTGAAATGGTCGAAGCCTTGATCGACGCGGTAATGTATCGCGCGATCGGTGAACAGGCTGGCAAAGCAGCGTTTGCAGGAATCCAGCAAGGCTTGGTCGCCGCGTATATTCAGGTAGGTATCCTGTTGTCCCGCAAAACTGGCGGTCGGCAAATCTTCGGCGGTGGCGGAACTGCGTACGGCAACGCTTAAGTCGTCGCCGTACTGCTCGTTGAGTTGAGCGAAGGCCTCGATAATTTGCTGTTCAAGATCTTCAGGAAAAGGCGCGGCGTAGATTATTTCTCGCGCTCGACGGGCACGCTTGGCAAGATCGGCAACGTCGTCCGGGTTCAAATCATCCAAGGCCTGATGCAGCGCTTCCCAGCTGTGCGTTTGATCCAGTAAATAGCGATACGCTTCGGCGGTCACCGCAAAACCGTTAGGGATTTGGATGCCTTGCGGCGTTAATTCCCGATACATTTCGCCTAACGAGGCATTTTTGCCGCCTACCAGAGGCACATCGTCGATCGTTAATTCATTAAACCAACGAATATAGTTTGCTTGCTCGGCCATCATAGCTCCTTAGATGAATTATTAACTGCTTCGGGATCCGGGCGATTGACAAGTTACCCATGCCATTCAATCCGTTAAAACATAACGCTAGCGGTTCATTTTGCCGCGGTGTCGGCAGCATATCAATATGCGCTCTTACTTATCAACTTAGAACAGGGGAAGCCTATGGCCAAATGGCGGCCTCTATATTTGATTCAAGGCATGGACTCCCTTCCGGGCCTTTCTTGACCGAGCCAACTATTTCAATAATCAATAGTTCACTGTATTCTATACAATAACCGATCATCGCTCCTATGCCCTGCCCGGCAGCGCTGTATGGAGCATCTGCAACATCACTTCTGCGCTTTCCACCGGAAACGCACCCTAAACTAAAAGTTGGAATCTATTAAATAATGACTAGCCAATCTCCTAGGCCCTCCTGGAAAAGTTATCTTGAGTTATGCAAGCCCAAAGTGGTCGCCTTGATCGTTTTTACAGCTATTGCGGGAATGTTATTAGCCGTGCCGGGAATGCCGCCTATCGGCCTGTTTATCTACAGCAGCCTGGGCATTGCATTAGCCGCCGCCTCGGCCGCCGCGATTAACCATTATATCGACCGCGAAGCCGATGCGCTGATGGATCGCAACAAACACCGCCCCTTGCCCCAAGGCGATTTAAGCTCCGCCAATGTCATCGTTTTTGCGGCGATACTGGGCGTTATCTCGATGGCATTACTGATCGTCATGGTCAACGCCTTGACCGCATTGCTGACTTTCTTGTCGGCATTGGGTTATGCAATTATCTATACCGTCTACCTCAAAAGAATGACCCCGCAAAATATCGTTATTGCGGGCGCTTTCGGGGCCACGCCGCCGATGCTGGGCTGGTGCGCGATGACCGGCGAACTGCATCCTTATTCGTTGTTGTTGTTCTTGATTATTTTCGCCTGGACGCCGCCGCATTTCTGGCCGCTGTCTATCGCCAAACGCAAAGAATTCGCCAAAGTCGGCATACCGATGTTGCCGGTCACGCACGGCGTGGAATATACCCGACTGCATATTCTGCTGTATTCCCTGCTGCTGTTCATTATTACCCTGCTGCCCTATCTGACCGGCATGAGCGGCCTGATTTATTTGCTTGCGGTGGTGCCGTTAGGTCTCGGCTTTATTTATTTCGCCATTTTGATGATGCGCCGGAAAGATGACAAAACCGCGATGCGAACTTTCTTTTATTCGCTGATGTATCTGACCGGCGTATTTATCGCCTTACTAGTCGACCATTATTTTAAATTTACCTTCGCCGCGACTGCTCCCGGCAGTCTTGCGGCATACATACCATCCCTGACAATCGCCGCGACTGTTCCAGACAGTCTTGCGGCATACACACCATCCCTGGCGATATGACATTCACACATCACGAACAAACACCCTACCCCGAACATCCGTTCGCAGAATTCATCCGTATCCTGGGCAAGGGCAAAAAAGGCTCAAGACCGCTAACGCAGGAAGAAGCCTATCGCGCGATGAGCATGATCATGGCCGACCAGGTACAACCCATTCAACTGGGCGCATTCCTGGTGTTGATGCGCGTCAAGGAAGAAACTCCCGAGGAATTGGCCGGTTTCGCCCAAGCGGCGCGGGAATCATTTAATGTTGCAGACAATGCCGTAAAAGTCGATCTGGACTGGTCGTCTTATGCCGGAAAGCGTCGGCACTTGCCCTGGTTTTTGCTGTCGGCTTTGCTGCTGGCCGAAAACGGCATCACCGTTTTTATGCACGGAGCCAGCGGCCACACCGCAGGCCGACTGTATACCGAAAACATGCTCGGCTATTTAGGCCTTAAATGCGCAAGCTCTATTAACGAAGCCAAACAGCAACTTGAACAACAGCATTTCAGTTATTTATCGCTGGAGCATTTTTGCCCCAAGCTGCATGAAATTATCGAACTGCGTCCGGTGCTGGGCTTACGTTCGCCGGTTCATACCCTGGTGCGTTTGCTGAATCCTTTTGATGCCGAATATAGCATTCAAGGCATCTTCCATCCCGGCTACCGTCCCGTACATCAGCAAGCCGCAGCCCTTTTAAACCAACCGCACATGGCGGTATTAAAAGGCGAAGGCGGCGAGACCGAACGCAATCCCGATATGGAATGTTTGGTGCAAAGCGTACACCACGGCGAATTATCGGACGAGAACTGGCCTGCTTTATTTACGCATCGACACGTCAAGCCTGAGCTGCTTGAGCCGGAACAACTGGCGCTGATCTGGCAGGGAAAGGTTGAAGACGAGTTTGCCGAAGCGTCGATTATCGGTACGGCCGCGATTGCTCTTAAGTTGTTGGGCAAAGTTGAAACGCAGGAACAGGCGCAGCAGTTGGCGACGGATTATTGGTTGGGGCGGGATAGACAAAAATATGTGGGCGCTTAACAACAAGCAGGGATGATATACAGAAACTATATAATTACTTGTTAGCCCTCTCAATAACCCACGAATAGGAATCCGCATGAACAATGATGACATCATTGATTTGAAGGCCGCCGTGAAGCTTCTCGAAAATCCAAGTCTCGGCGCAAAAATAGCTGACATCATTGGAACCCCAATTGAAACGGCTATCGCACTATTGCCCAGCAAGGCGACGGAGACCATCGGTTCCGCTGCTCAAAAGGCCATTCACGGGACGCTGAAGCTTTCTCTAAAAACACTTGAGCATCATGATCCAGACTCTGGCAACGAGCCCCCGGAAGCATCAGATTGGTGGCACATAGCCGCAACAGCAACGACCGGTGCTGTAGGTGGTGCTTTCGGCCTTCTTGCACTGACAATTGAACTTCCAATCTCAACAACAATAATCATGCGCTCCATTGCTGACGTAGCAAGAAGTGAGGGAGCAAATAATCAAGACCTACAAACTCAGCTTGAGTGCGTGCAGGTATTGGCGTTCGGAGGCCCTTCAAGCAGTGATGATGGTGCGGAAATTGGCTACTTCGTTGCCCGAGAGGCCATGACCAAAGCGATTTCTGAGGCTGCTGCCCATATTGCAAAAAGTGGCCTGGAAAAAGAAGCTGCTCCAGCAGTTGTTAGATTGATAATTCAAATCGCCGAACGCTACTCGATAATCGTAACAGAGAAAGCTGCTGCACAACTCGTCCCAGTTATTGGAGCCATAGGCGGTGCAGTGATTAATACGGTATTCATTGATCATTTTCAGAGCATGGCGCGCGGCCATTTCACTGTCCGACGCTTAGAGAATAAATACGGCCCTGAAGTTATTCGCCAGAAATATGAAGAATTCAGGAAGCACAAGGGCTAACCCGGCGGTCAACCGGACCGCCCAACGGCTGCGCCGCTGGGTTCGCTCCGCGCTGGCGCGCTCCGCCGGCCGGTTACCTCTACGTTGGGCTTCACAAACCCATCCTCGTGCGCCGAATCCTAATTGAGGTAACTCCATGCAACCAACCGTAGCCGTCTTTGGAATTCTCAGATTTCCACCCGAACAAATGCCAGAGGTTCGCCCCCACCTACGAACCTTGGTCGAGACGACCTACCGAAACGATGGGTGTATCGCCTACGATGTAGCTGAAGATCCATTTGATGCCGGGCTTATTCGCTTCTCCGAACTGTGGCCAGATCACGAAAGCCTTGCTCGGCACCTTCAGGCACCGTATATTGAACCCTGGCGGGCTGTTGCTCGCCGTTGTGGTTTGCTTGACCGAAAGTTCACTGCGTATGACATTACTGGTTCGCGTAGTGTTTGAGGCGACGTGCGGCCCAACCCATCATTCCACCGGACGCTGCGCGATAAAAGTAACATGGGGTCAAAGTAACATGGGGTCAGGTCTTGCAATCACGCATACGGCCTAACATTACGCAACCGGAGCGCGATTATAATGCGGTTTTGTTTTTTCAGCTTTCCGGGCCGCGCCCGGTTAGCTTTACGCTAGCTTTCAGAAACACACCATTAACGATCTATCCCTAATGAGAAAGGCTACTGGCAATCGGTATATTGAGCGCGTCAATCTTGCCTTGCGTTTTATTCATGAGAATCTGGATCACCCGATTGATTTGAAGGAAATTGCAGAAGCCAGCAGTTTTTCAATTTATCACTTTCATCGAATATTTCTTGCCCTAGTGGGAGAAACGGTTAATGCCTATGTAGGCCGTAAACGTCTTGAGCGCGCTGCTAATCTGCTCATTTTTAAGAAAGAGCTGAGCATTACTGAAATTGCCATTGCCACCGGTTTTTCGTCTAGCGCTAACTTTGCGAAATCGTTCAAGTTGTATTTCGGTATTAGCCCAAGCCAGATAAGAAAGCCTATAAGTACAGAAAACAGCAAGATTGGAAAACTATTTAGCAAGCATGGAAAGGCTTTCAATATCAAAGATATATATCCTCAAATTGTTGCCAATGGGGTAACAAATAACTTAGGCCAATTTGAGGAGATACATATGAATGTGAAAATAGTGGAAGTCAGAGAACAAGTAGCGTGCGCGCTGGCATCACCAGCGGGCTATGAATCGGCATCATTATTCAAGACGTGGGATAAATTAATCGCATGGGCACGCAACAACGGCGTTGAAGATGAGAAACAGAAACGCTTTGCTTTCTGTCATGACAATCCAACAATTACGCCTATTGAAAAATGCCGTTATGAAGCAGTTATTGTCGTGAGTCCCGACGCCCGGATTGTAAAACCGTTTTTTAAGGTAGTCATTCCGTCGGGAAAATATGCTGTTGCACACTACAAAGGTGCTCCAGAAGGAACCACTAATTTCCACATGTCGCTGTATTCTAATTGGTTCCCAAATAGTGGGTTTGAACCGGATGGTTTTCCACTAATGGAACGCTATCTCAATGACGTGAGGAAGGATGGTTACGTGGAGATGGAGGCTTACATTAAGCTGAAAAATGTCGTATAGAACTCGCATTAACGACGGTGGCTAGAAAGCTAACCCGGCGCTCAAGAGAGACTGCGCGAATAAACCCTCGCGCAGCCCCTTAGCTCTACGTAAGACTCGCACAATGAATTGGCATATGGTTACTGATTCCGAAATTTTTCTCCTAGCGGTGCCTGAGCGCTTCTTCGGACACGCTTATGCATACCAAAGTGCTGCATACGCTCTTTGCGCGAAAATGACATCAGAAGATACGTCTTGTACTTGACCAAATGCAGCTGTAGCCCTGTGGTTGAGCATGCTTTTTATGCCCAACATTACGTTGTTTCAATATGGAGGTAGATTTTGGATTTAACCTCAGCTATTCGTCCATCGGATACAAAAATGTTGGACAACGAAAAGCTGTTGCCCAACCTACGAAACTGCGACAGACAGTCATCGGCTTTGTGCATTAAATGGCGGTTTGCTCACGCAAAACCGCCCTACGCTTACATGCAAACGTGGAGATATAGAAACTTTTATATGGCGAAAATGGGGGCAAGAATATGAGCAAAATAACCGCACTGGCAGGAGGTCATGCAGTTTATTAGCGGACAAAACGGGACATCCTCTTAATCTCTGCTTTTTTCATAGGCACATCTTGCAGGTCAAGCAATGCAGCTACATCGGCGGTGGGTTCACTCCATATCCGTTTTGAGCAGAATTTACTGACCGGCAGAATAATGGCCTGTCAAATGGTCGAAGTCTGCCGCGCTGTCAATATCGAGTTCCGCTTCCGGCAAGGGGATTTTCAACAAGCTGTCTTCGAATTTCATCAAAATAGGCTTGGCGCCCCGATCGCCTTTGAGCGTCAACAAATGCTCAAAAAACTCAGCCGGAAACAACGCAGGGACACCGGCGGAATGATGGTATTGACTGGCGACAATGCGGGTCGGCGCCTGTTGCCAGCCGTTCAACAAGTTTTGCATATGTGCAGCGTTGATTAACGGTTGATCGCACAGCAGGATCAGCGCTGCGCTAGCCGATTCCGGCAATGCCTGCACACCGGCACGAATCGAAGAAGCCATGCCTTCCTGCCAGTTCGAATTAACAAGCGAGCTAACGCCGTCAAGATCGACAGTTGTTTGTATCGATTCGGCATGAGCTCCCAGCACGACGATAACCCGTTCGCTCAAAATTGAGCGCGCATTGACAACCGCATGCTCCAGCAACGGACGACTTCGCCATTCGAGCAACTGCTTGGGGCTGCCCATGCGACTGGACGCACCCGCCGCTAAAATAATGGCGTAAACCTTATCGATGGCTGCATTCATGTAAATCCGCTGTGGATTTGGTACTCAGTTGTCGCCCGCTACGTCTACTCAGCTCGGCATGAATCCCAGCCATAATCGACAGCGCAATTTCTTCCGGCGTTTCCGCGCCTATATCCAAGCCGACCGGCCCGAACACCCGGCCGGTTATTTGCTCGGCTTCACTACCCAGATTTTGCAATAGCCTGTCTTTACGATGCGCAGGCCCCAACAGCCCGATAAACGGGATAGGACTGTTCACGATTGCCTTCAGATAACGCCCGTCGTATTCGATATTATGCGTCATCAATACCAGCGCGCTGAACTGCTCCAATTCCAGGTTATCGCCGATGTCCTCCGGCATAATATGCAGCAACTGGTCGGCCTGCGGGAAACGTTCTTTTTTGATGTGAGCGGGCCGGTGGTCTACGACGGTGACGTCCCAGCCAAGCGCCTTGGCGCATTGCACCAGAGGCATCGCATCGGCGCCCGCGCCTAAAACCAGCAAACGCAACGGCGGCTGTATCGGATCGTAAAATGCCCTGATTTCATGGTCGCCGATCGCATGCGTCTCGAGGCGCGGTTTTTGTTGCAACACGGTTTGTAGCGCTGCTGTCATGAACGGAAAAGGCGCTGAAGGTAACAATTCGCCAGCGGATGCAGGCAGGAACAGGCTGTGGCCGGGCGAAAAGTCGGCATGCCTGGATTCATAGACGGTGACCAGAACCCCGGACACATTGGCTTCGGCTGCATCGGCGATGATATTCAATGGACTGAAACGGTCTTCCGCTTTCAATAATTGCAGCAAAACCCTGACCGCGCCGTTGCAGCCCAGACCTAACCCCCAAATGACGTCATCCGGGGAGCGCATATCGTAAAAAGCCGTCTTGGCTGTTCCGGTCTCGAACACCGACCTGGCCTGTTCGACCAAATCCCGCTCGAAACAGCCGCCGCCCAGCAGACCGATTAATTCGCCTTGTTGGGTTATCAACATGCGCGCGCCCGCTTTTTGATAAGTCGAGCCGAAGGTTTCGATAATGGTAGCCAGAACGCTGTTTTCGGTTTGCTGATTCAGTTGCCGGAAGGCATTGATCAGATGATTGATTTTATTTGCCATGTATTATTCGGTAAGTGATTTGTCCTAAAAGCCGCAGTTAGTCCACGAAAAGCACGAAAGACACGAAAACATTTTTTTCCTGTCTTTCGTGCTTTTCGCGGATCAAATGATTTTTCCAGGTTTATGGGTAGCACTGAGAATGGGAGTGCAAGCTTCGCTTGTACTTGCAGGCGAAGCCTGCACTCCAGAAATATCAGCTCCAGCTCAGATCGGTCCTCAGCAGCGGCAATTGACGCACACGCTTACCAGTAGCGGCGAAGATCGCATTGCACACAGCAGGCGCCAGCGGCGGCAAGGCCGGTTCTCCCAAGCCGGTCACCGGATTATCGGTCTTCAAAAAATGCACATCCACCCGCGTCGGGGCATCCGCTATGCGAAGCATCGGATAATCGCCGAAATTGCTCTGCACGATGCGCCCCTTCTCGATATTCAATTCCTGAAAGGTCAGCGCACCGAGGCCATCGACCACCGAGCCCTGTACTTGATTTTCCGCGCCGCTGAGATTAACAATTTGCGCGCCGATGTCGGTCGAAACCACGACGCGGTCGACCTTGAGCTTGCCGTCCCTGGACACGGTGACCTCGGCGACCTGCGCAATGTAACCGCGATGACTGAAATGGAAGGCGATTCCCTGGCCTTGACCGCGAGGGAAGGTTTTCTTGCCCCACTCGGCTTTTTCCGCCACATGCTGTAACACATGCTTCATACGGTTGACGTCATAGGGAATGCCTTGCTCGCCGGTGCCGGGAATAAAGCCTTTATCGCCGAGAATTTCCAATCGGAACTCCAGCGGATCGCGGCCTGCCGCATGAGCCAATTCATCGATAAAACTATGGAACACCCAAGCCAAAACGTTGCTGCGCGGCGCGCGCCAAGGCCCCATCGGAATATTGCATTCCAGCGGCGTTTGCTCCAACAGGCAGTTTTCAACCCAACGGCCGGGAAACTCGTCGCCGGACAGGTTGGCGCCGCTACCGAGTTCCAGTTTCGGCTTACCGTCTTTAACGACCTTGTTGGCAAAGGTCACAAAATGGTTGTGCCAGGCAATCAGCTTGCCTTTATCATCGAGTCCGCCGCGCAGGAAGTGAAAACCGCCTGCCCGATACTGGTCATGGCGCAGGTCGTCTTCGCGCGTCCAGGTCAACTTGACCGGCACCGTCAGATGCTGTGAAATGGCCGCCGCTTCGATAATATAATCCGGGATCAAGCGACGACCGAACCCGCCGCCGCTACGGGTAATGTGCAAGGTAATTTTATCTTTTGGGATGCCGAGTGTTGCGGTCACAACTTTCTGACCGGCTTCGGGATTTTGCGTGGGCGCCCAGATTTCAATCGCCCCATCCTTGTACCAGGCCGTGCAATTCTGCGGTTCTATACTAGCGTGCGAGATGAAGGGATAACTGTAAGCCGCTTCCACGGTTTTCGCTGCCGCTGTAAGCGCAGTCTTGGCATCGCCGTCATTGCGCAGAATATCCATTCCCGGCTGCGTCGATAATTCATTGGCTTTGGCGGCAAAACCGGCCCAGCTTTGACTAGCCCCCTGCCCTTCATCCCAAACGACTTCCAACTGTTTACGCGCGCTGAATGCCGCCCATGTCGAGTCGGCGACGATAGCGATGCCGGGCAATAAGCCCTTAAGATCGGAGCCTCCCTGGATAATAAAGGCATTACGCACGCCGGGCAACGACTTGATCTTGTCCAGATTGGCGCTAACGACCTTACCGCCAAAAACCGGGGATTTCTCGTAAACGGCATACAGCATCCCCGGCAGTTTCACGTCGATGCCGAACAAGGGTTTGCCGGTCACAATGCCGGGGTTGTCGACGCCGCCGATGCGCGTACCCAGCAGCTTATAATCTTTTGCGTCCTTCAACCGGACCGATTCGGGAGCGGGAACCGGTAAGGTGGCGGCCTTTGCAACCAGTTGACCATAGTCGAATTTACGACCGCTGACCGGATGATGAATGGCGCTGTCATGGGCGATAAGTTCGGATGCGGGAACCTTCCAAGTCTCCGCGGCCGCCTGGATGAGCATGGTGCGTGCGGTTGCGCCGAGTTTATGAAATTCTTCGTAATTGGTCGGCGTCGAACGCGAACCTCCGGCGCTTTGACTGCCGTAAATCGGATCGAGATCGCCCTGAACGATCACGACATCCTTCCAGTTGACCTCCAATTCCTCGGCGATGACCATCGGCAGCGAGGTTTTGATGCCCTGGCCGATTTCCGGCTGCTTGCTGATCAGCGTCACCGTGCCGTTCGGTGCAATGTGAATAAAGGCATTGGGTTTAAACTCCCCCGTTTCCGGCACAGTGGACGGCTTTGCGACCCGTTTCGTCGCGCCGTCCGCCGCATTCAGGTAAAAACCGAGCATCAGTCCGCCACCGCCCAGCGCAGATTTGCGCAAAAAATCGCGGCGTCCGGCATTTTCCAAATGATCTGCGTTCATACTGACTCCTTAGCGGCGATTTCTGCCGCACGATGAATGCCCGCGCGAATACGAAGATAGGTGCCGCAACGGCACAGATTGCCGGCCAGGGCGGTGTCGATATCCGCATCCGTCGGGCGCGGATTTTTTTTCAGCAGCGCGGCAGCGGTCATGATTTGACCAGCCTGACAATAACCGCATTGCGGTACATCGAGTTCCTGCCAGACCTTTTGTAAAGGATGCTCGCCATTTAGACTCAGTCCTTCTATGGTCGTTATCCGGCTTTTACCCACACTGGAGATTGGGGTTAGACAAGCCCTTGTAGGCTGCCCGTCAACATGCACCGTGCATGCGCCGCACTGGCCGATACCGCAGCCGAATTTAGCCCCGACCAGGTTTAAATGATCGCGCAGCACCCACAACAAAGGGGTATCAGCGGCAACATCTACGGTTTTCTGCACACCGTTTATGTTGAGTTTGTATTTGCTCATAGGTGGATTCTCGTGTGTTATAAATTATGTTGATCAGACTACGCTCCGATTAGATAAAGCAAAATTTATACCGACTAATGCCTGACTTGGCGCCTATGTTTAGGCTCACTGTATTCATTTGAATTTAAAGATAATTAGCCAAAAACGGCTGCGGTAACAAAACCGGACAGATGGATACGATGGGGTTTGACTGTTGATATGCGAGCAGGCCCTGCTGATTATCCAGCAGCGCCTGTCTGTATGGAAACACTGAAGTAGCTATGGACTTTCGGTATGTGTCATTACTACCCAATCTTTTTTAGTGTCAGGCATTAACCGACATAGCATGTTGAATGAGTTCAATGCGGGATTGCCGGTCATGTTCAAACCGAAGCTTTGCTTCTTTCCGGCTAACAAGCAATGCAGATTCAGCAGGAACCCTTTTTTACAGCAATCCGGTTAAGAAATGGAAAATTACTACCTACGATGGATATGCGGCGTATCGCAATTACCGGAAAAAGCGAGATGCCGCCTTTAGCATCTATCTTACCGGCTTTTCTAGTGGCAAGAGTTTACTTGATTAGCAAGATGCTTTAGCCGGAGACAAAATATTCGATATACCAACAGCTGGTTCCAAAAAATGCGCGTGATTTATCGCGTCTCTACGATTGGTTGGCTGAAGCATCTTGCTAATATGCAGTTTGTTAGCGGGCAAAACGCGGCACCCCCTTAATCACTGTTTTTTCCATATGGACATATTGCAAGCCGAGCAATACTCCACCATCGGCACTACGCTCGGCCCATATCACTTTTATCTCACCTTCCAACGCCAACCTCTCAATTTCAAACGCGGTCGTCTCACCCTCTTCGACAGCGATTGATTCAGCAAGATTAATCATTAATCCCTCTACCGAAACATTGACGGTATTAAACTCGCGATACTCGCCATCCAGCAGGATTCTTCCGGCAACCGCCATGTTTTTTCTATACACCTTTCTCTTATACAGCTGATTATCGACATCATAAGTAACATTTCTAAATTCCAATGCCAGTAACATACGATCATTCAGCATATCAACCCTGACCACCTCGGCTTCGCCGGCCAAGCGCATTTCCGGAAGATACAAATCTATCGTCGTCGATGCGGACAACATATTAAAAATATCCTTGGCGTCTTTGGGACTCGCCTGGTCGCACTTTAACTCCGCAAGTACACCGGTCAACGAAATATCTTTAATGACGATTTCATGCTCTTCTCCTCCCATATAAATCAAGCCTTGCGAGGTTAAGTTTTTGCGATAAGGCCGGTTTAAATCTAAATTCATCTGAATTTCCTCTCTGATTATCCATTTATCTTGTTATTCAAATACTGTATAAGGCTAGCTCGTGCAATTATAGTGTCTGTGTTATATTTTTTTCTTTCGATTGCACTTATTTTTCCTGTTCTGAGTCCCTCGGCTATGCTCAGGACAGTCTTAGCGAACCGGATCGCCAACCATATCTCAATCCTATACACCTCAGCGCATCATGAAAAAGCTATTAACCTCGCTGTTGTTACTGTCTCTGGCGGCCTGCACGGCTCTCACGCCTAAAAACGGTGACAACATCTGCTCTACTTTCAGGGAAAAAGACGACTGGTATGATGACGCTAAAAACTCGTTTGAAAAATGGGGCGTGCCTATTCCCATTCAAATGGCGATCATGCATCAAGAGTCTCGCTTTGTCGCTGATGCGCAACCGCCCCGTCCTTGGCTGCTGGGATTTATTCCCCTGCCCCGAGACAGTAGCGCCTACGGCTATGCCCAAGCCAAAGATGAAACCTGGGACAGCTATCAAGCCAAGGCAGGGCGCTGGGGAGCGGATCGCGATGAATTTGCCGATGCCGCCGATTTTATCGGTTGGTATTGCGACATCAGCCACAGCCGGCTGGGCATATCGAAACTGGATGCCAAAAACTTATACCTCGCCTACCATGAAGGACACGGCGGTTATCAACGCAAAAGCTACTTAAAAAAAGCGGGACTGGTACAGATTGCCAACAAAGTAGCCAAGCGGGCAAAATTATTTCAAAGCCAATTGGGCGAATGCCAAAACGATTTAGAAAACAAAGGCTGGTTTTTTTGATAAACTAGCGATTCTACGTTAACAATAAAGGATAAGTCGTGAGAAAAATTCAAACTAAAATTATTTCAATCGTCACCGTTCTTCTTATAGGATTTACTATGTTTTCACTGGCCAATGCCACCACCCCCGCAGAAAATAAAGCCGCAGGAATAGCCTTTCTTGCCGAAAACGCTAAAAAACCCAATATCGTAACGACGGCAACCGGCTTGCAATACGAAGTATTAACCCCCGGAACCGGCGCCGCTTCACCTTCAGCCACCGATAATGTTACCGTACATTACAAAGGCACAACCCTTGACGGCGAAGAGTTCGACAGCTCTTACAGCCGCGGCGAACCGGCCACATTCCCGCTGAACAGAGTCATCGCCGGATGGACTGAAGGCGTGCAATTGATGAAAGAAGGCGCCAAATACCGCTTTTTCATCCCGTCAGAACTTGCTTATGGAGAACAAGGCGCAGGCCGTGCAATCGGCCCGAACGCCGCATTGATCTTCGATGTTGAGCTGATCAAAATTCAGTAACAAAGCAGGCTAAAGGCGCAAGGCGAAGGGCAAAAAACCGTTGCTTTGCATCTACTGCACAGCCTTAAACAGTACCCGATCACTCGTTCCGACTATTCAAAGCCGGCTTGGAACTCCAGCGTTAAAGGAGTCCAAAGCCGGCTTTGGACATTTTGCCTTTCGCCTTTTGCCTAAGCTCTTATGCCCACTTACCAACTATTTGCTACCACGCCTAAGGCGATGGAAACCATCCTGACCGATGAACTCCAAGCACTCGGCGTCAACAATATCAAGGCCACCCTAGCCGGCGTCGCTTTTCAGGGAGACTTGGCAACCGCTTACCGGGCCTGCCTGTGGTCAAGAACTGCAAATCGGATTTTGCTGGTACTGAGCTCTTTCGAAGTAAAAAGCCAGGAAGATCTTTATAAAGGCGTACAAAAAATCGACTGGTTCGAGCATATTAATCCTGAAGACAGCTTTGCCGTCTCGTTCAGTGCGAAAAACTCGGCGGCGATTAACAATACCCATTTTGGCGCATTAAAAGTTAAAGACGCCATCGTCGACCAGATGCGGGCAAGGTTTCAAACCCGGCCCAGCATCAATACCGAACAGCCCAATATCCGCATCAATGTGTATTTGAATGGCGAAAATGCCCAGCTGAGCCTCGACCTATCCGGCGAAAGCCTGCATCGTCGCGGTTACCGGGATGTCAGCATCAAAGCCCCGATGAAGGAAAACCTCGCCGCAGCCATGTTGCTGCGAAGCGGCTGGCCGCAAATAGCCAAGCAACAAGGTTCGTTAATCGACCCGATGTGCGGTTCCGGAACGCTGCTATTGGAAGGCGCAATGATCGCCGCCGATTACGCTCCCGGTTTGTTGCGCGATTATTTCGGCTTTACCGGCTGGAAAAAACACGATGCGCAATGCTGGAAAAAATTACGCGCGGAAGCCGAACAACGCAAAAAAATCGGCCTGGAAAAACTGCCGGTTATCGTGGGTTTCGACCAAAATCGCCATACCGTCAACACCGCTCTGGCGCATATCGCCAATGCCGGCCTGCAAAATAAAATCCATGTAGAGCGCCGCGACATTGAAGACGCGGAACCCGCCGAGAGCTGGAAACCCGGCCTGTTGATCTGTAACCCGCCGTATGGCGAACGCTTGGGCGACGAACAGGAAACCGCCGAGCTATACAAAAAATTCGGCGAGTCGCTGAAAGCGCATTTTGTCGGCTGGCAAGCCGCGATGATCATCAGCAACCCGGAACTCGGCTTTCGCTTAGGACTACGCTCGCAAAAGCCGATCACCCTGTTCAACGGCGCGCTTGAATGCAAACTGTTACGGATGGATATTGAAGAAAGCAATTTCTTCGTCCCCAAAGCCAAGACGCAGGAAGAGCGCATTGCCCAGGCGATTGAAACCGGCAGAATTCAGGAACAGCGGATTGCTCAAGCAACTCAAGCTAAAACCGCGCCTCAACCCGAAACGACCAGCGCCGACGCGCCTACCGAGCCGGATGTCAGTGAATTGGGTGCGGAAATGTTCGCCAACCGGCTCAAAAAAAACCTGAAAAAACTGTCCAACTGGGCCAAGCAAAACCGCATCACCTGCTATCGGGTCTACGATGCCGATTTGCCGGAATACGCGGTCGCCGTCGATATTTATCAAGGAGATCAAACCTGGATCAATGTACAGGAATACGAACCGCCCAAAAGCATCGATCAACACAAAGCCGATCAGCGATTGGCGGGATTATTGGCCGAAATCCCCCGCGTCCTCGGCGTCAATAGCGAGCAGGTTTTCCTGAAAATACGCCGCAAGCAAAAAAGCACCGATCAATACGAAAAACACGGCGACCAAGGGCGTTTCCACATCATCGAAGAAGGCGGCTGCAAATTACTGGTGAATTTTGAAGATTATCTGGATACCGGATTATTCCTTGATCACCGGCCGATTCGGATGCTGATTCAAAAACAAGCCAAAGATAAACGCTTTTTAAACCTGTTTGCCTATACCGGCAGCGCAACGGTTCATGCCGCAATGGGCGGAGCCAAGTCAACGACGACCGTCGATATGTCCAACACCTATATCAACTGGGCAAAAAAGAACATGGCGCTGAACGCCAACGAAGGCGAGCATGAGTTTATACAAGCCGACTGCCTGGAATGGCTAGCCGCCGAAGCCCAACTGGCTGACAGGCACTACGATTTAATTTTCCTCGATCCGCCCACATTTTCCAATTCGAAACGGATGGACGACGTGTTCGATATACAAAACGACCATGTGCAACTGATTAATAACGCAATCTCTTTGCTGTCGCCGGGAGGTGTCCTATACTTCTCAACTAACTTCAGACGCTTTAAAATCGACAAACAGGCACTGTCCGATTTAATTGTAGAAGACATTAGCGCGGCGACTATTCCGGAAGATTTTGCCCGTAACCCAAAAATCCATTATTGCTGGAGAATTCAAGAGTGATGCGTAAAGTTAAGATCCTGGTTTCCGGTCGAGTTCAAGGCGTTTATTTTCGCCTCTTTACCCAGAACAAGGCCAAACATTTTGCTATAAAAGGCAGCGTCAAAAACCTCCCGGACGGCCGGGTTGAAATCATCGCCGAAGCAGGAAGCATGGCCATTGAAAAGTTCATCAAATGGTGCCACAAAGGCCCTATAACCGCCCGAGTCGATCATGTTGAAATCACTGAGCTTCAACCGGGTGAATTGTTAACGTCTTTTGAAATACACTAACAATTTTAAGAGACGGAAACTTTAGCCGTCTTCCTGCAATAAACGACAACACGTATGCCCAGTACAACGCCTATCGCCGCAGCATAAATCAACGGCTCGGTATAATCCGACTTTACCAGCCAAAAATAATGTACGACAGCCGTTAACCCCGCCACATAGACTAGCTGGTGCAGTTTTATCCAGCTTCGTCCCAATCTTTTCTGCATTTTTTTTGTTGAAGTGACGGCTAAAGGAAACAACAGTAAATAAGTCAGCAAGCCCATCAGGATATAAGGACTTTTCGGCACCTCGTCCTTAAATGCTTCCCAGGAAAGCGACAAATCAAGCACGATAAAAACCAGCAAATGCAGACTGGCGTAAAAAAAAGCGAACAAGCCCATCATGCGCCTAAAGCGCATCGGCCAACTCTGTCCCGTTATTGTTTTACCGGGCGACAGCGCCAAACCGATGCACAAAAACCGTAAAGCCCAATCGCCAAAGCCGAAATGCAGGGCTTCTATTGGATTCGCGCCAAGTTGATCGTTGACGGCATCCTTCAACAGCAAGCCGAAAGGCGCCAAACTCAGTAAAAAAACAATGATTTTTATGGCTGCCCAGCCTTTTTTGCCGGGTAACATCAAAAATACTGCTGTAGATCAATATTGGAATAAAGCGCCGCGACTTCCGCGCCGTAGCCGTTAAATTTTTCGGTATCGCGCTTTGGGGTAAAAATACTGCTGCCCAACACCCGCTCGCGGCTTTGACTCCATCGGGGGTGAGGGACTTCAGGATTAACATTGGCGTAAAAGCCATATTCGTTAGGCGCGCTTTTATGCCACGCGGTTTCCGGCATATAAGCGATAAAGCGTATTTTGACAATCGCCTTGATACTCTTGAATCCGTACTTCCACGGCACAATCAAGCGCAACGGCGCGCCATTCTGATTGGGCAGCTCATCGCCGTACATGCCGGTCACCATCATCGTTAACGGATGCATGGCTTCATCGATGCTCAAACCTTCCACATAAGGCCAGTCTAAGCCGCCGGAACGCTGACCGATCATGACTTCCGGATTATAAAGCGTGGTAAATTCGACAAACTTTGCTTTTGAGGTAGGCTTAAACCGCTTCAACATATCGCCCAATGGAAAGCCTATCCACGGCACCACCATAGACCAGGCTTCCACGCATCGGAACCGATAAATACGTTCCTGAACAGGATTGTCTTTTAAAATATCTTCCAGGTTGTAAACGCCCGGCTTTTCGACCTCGCCTGTAACTTCGACACTCCACGGCTTGGTTTTTAAGGCCCTGGCTAAAACAGTCGAATCTTTTTTATTCGAGGAGAACTCATAGTAATTGGTATAGCTGGCAACATCCTCGCGACCGGTGACCGGTAACTTTGCGGAATAAGGCCCGACCGGCACATCGGCGTATTCCCCCGTTTCGGCATGTCCCAGCTTCGGCAACAGAACGCCCGCCGAAAGCACCGTTGCCGATTTAATAAACTCTCGTCGGGATTCAAAAACCACCCGGTCAGTGATTTCGCTGCTTAAGATATTTGATTTGGTTTTGATTAACATGCTCAATCCTTTTGTTTTCGGACGCTTACACTCTGGAGCTTAAATAATACATCAATCTGTTTTGACATCGTTAATATTGGCAGCAGGACAAGCGATTTTTGCTAATGCAGTTTTGTTAAAACACGTTCTTCGCAACAGGAGTCGGAATTTCGACAATCTCTGATCGGCCTATCGCTGGCGTCGACATAAGTAATACACAATCATTCTGCCCCAGTTATTCTGACGCCCAAAGTAGTATGTTTATAAAAAAGCCTAAAGCGAATTTAAAAATGGCCGGTCTTCATTACCCAATGTAGAATCCCGCACACCACCCAACAGCATAGTCATAACCGTCCGCTACGCCGTAATCTTCGGTTAACCTGCCAATGATAGATTTTGGCAAGCAACGGACGAATCAACGGCAAGCCGATCAGCCATGCCAGAGGCTTCAACACAGGCGCTTTGCTCATCAGTACAATATAGGCATCCATCTCGGAATGAATCTGCTGATTTTCATCCTGAACATGCAGTTCGGTTAACGCTTTATGAGGATCGATACCGAGGTTACGCAGTTGCTGTTCGCGCCCGGTGATGTCGATCCAGCAGACGTTTTCGCCGGTTTTTCCGGCAAGCTTTTCGTAGGTCAACCTGTCTTTGACGCATTGTGGGCAGGCGCCATCGTAATAAACCTTAATTTTGGCTTTATCCTGATGCATATTTTTTGCCTCCGGTTAGCGCGAGGGTGATGTGGCTATTTTACAAACTTTAGGCGTTGCCTCGTGTTTGGGCGGGCCATTGCGCTCCTGCGGCTATGCCGCGGAAATGCTGCGCGATGAGTTTGCCAGGCAACAACCCGGACTACCAGGCCTGCAACTCCAGTGGCATATGCTTTACCCTGAGAATCGCGGCCCAAAGGAGAAAAAACTATCCCGGCTTAATCAATCGATAAGCCGCTTTAGCCAATATTGGACGGAGCAAAGCCAGGCTTTTCTGGTCATCGGCGGCGACCATTCCTGTGCATTGGGAACCTGGGGCGGCGTGTTGAACGGATTGCAGCAGCCCGGTAAATTCGGCCTGATCTGGCTCGACGCGCATATGGATGCGCATACTTTTGCTACGTCGCCATCCGGCAACATTCACGGCATGCCGCTGGCCGCTTTGCTTGGCAAAGCGGATCAAAAACTGGCGGCGATGTATCCCGGTTCCGCCTTTATCAATCCGGAAAACCTCATTCTGATCGGCGTCCGAAGTTACGAACACGAGGAATACGATCTATTAAAACAAGCCGCCGTGGACATTGTTTTTGCCGACCGCATTAACACGCTTGCGCCGGTATTAATTAAAGCCATCGATAAACTCAGTCTGCGTTGCGGGGTTATCGGCATTAGCATCGATTTGGATGTGATCGATCCTGCCGACGCTCCCGGCGTTGAAACGCCCGCTCAAGACGGCATTAAAGCCGGAGAGCTGCTCGAAGCATTGTCATTGATTAACCGGCATCCGAAAGTATTGGGCCTTGAAATCAGTGAATTCAATCCTGAAAAAGACCGCCAAAATAAAACCTTAGTTTTGATGAAAGCTATTATCGATGCCTTCTACGGCGGGACTTTATAGTAAAGCGTCAGTCTTGGCCGCCATAATAAAATCGTTAACATGCAGTCCTTTTATCTTGTGCGACCACCAAGTGACGGTCACCCTGCCCCATTCCGTTAAAATGGTCGGGTGATGGCCTTCTTGCTCGCAAAGAGCGCCGATTTTATTGGTAAATGACAAGGCGTTTGCAAAGTTATTGAACTGGAAGATTTTTTGTAAACGCTTGATGCCGCCTATTTCAATAAGCTCCCAGCCTGTTAATTGCGGCATAAATTCGTCGATTTCCGCCTGAGTGGCCAATGGTGCGCCAATTCTGCATACTTCACAGGTTTTACCAGTCAGTTCAGTCATCGATATTCTCCATTGGGGTCTGTAAATGCGTGTATCGCGAATACTGCTTTTTGAATATATTCACATTAGAGAAGTCAATATCTTGAATCAATAGGTAGTATCACCAATGTAGGGAAGTTACTGCGGCTTTCCGGACGGTTATCGAATACTCTTAGGCCTCGAAAACAGAATAACTCTGTTTCAAAAATTCAGTATGCCAAACAAGTTTTTAGGATCATTGAGTTCGGGTACTAAGGCAAGCTCTGTACCCAATTGATGTTCTTTTGCCAGTTCATAGACAACCCTGAGTATTGAATAATCTTCTATCGCAAAACCGACCGAATCGAACAGTGTTATCTCCTGATTATTCTGCCGTCCGGGCTTATGCTTGCAAACCAGCTCCCATAATTCGGCATAAATAAGATCGGCTGGGCATTGCTGCACCTCCCCTTCCAGCAAGCTTTGCGGCTTATATTCGACCACTGGCTTGACCTGTTGCAAAAACTCGGCGGATAACTCGGTTTTGCCCGGACTGTCGCCGCCCATCGCATAGATATAGGCGCCCGGTGCAATATCCTCAAATTCAAATAAGGATTGCCGTTTTTTGGCGGCGGTCGCCGTGATCACAATATCGGCATGGCGCACGGCTTCGACGGCACTATTGCAAGGCATTAACCTGAACTTTTGCCCGGTCATATTGTGCGAGAATTTACCCATCGCCTGTGGATCAATATCAAAAAAGCGGACTTCTTCCAGTGGGAAAAAACCGGCGAATGCCAGCACCTGAAATTCCGCCTGCGCTCCGGTGCCAATGATGGCTAATGATTTTGCCTCTTCGCGGGCCAGATATTTTGCCGCCAGAACACCCGTTGCTGCTGTCCTGAATGCGGTTAATAGGGTCATTTCGCTAATCATTAGCGGATAACCGTTACCGGCATCGCTTAAAACGCCTATGGCGACAACGTTGAGTTTGCCTTTCAGCGGGTTGCCGGGATAGCCGTTAACATATTTGAACGCATAGTATTGCCGGTCTGCACAGGGCATCAATTCAATAACGCCATCCGGATAATAAGTTCCGTGCCGCGGCGATAAAACAAACTCATGCCAACGGCCGAAATCGTTTTCCAAAGCGGCAATCACGCGCTTGAAGAACTTTTCCAGGCCAATAATTTGTACCAGCTCTCGGATGTCAGTAACGGTAAGAATTTTCATTATTCATCGCAGTTTATCATTGGTTACAACCGCTTAGACCTTCATTACACATCATAGAAGGAAGCGCCCAGAGCAACAGGCGACTTCTATAACGCATTATGCATTTTTTCCTGATCCTCAAGCGCAAGCAACAGACTTACCCGATGATTCTTCGCTACGTCCCGCCAATGCTCGCCGGATATGGCGCTTTCAAGGCCCCACAAAAAGTTGAGACTGGGTTTGTGTCCAGCCTGCTTTACCCGGTTATATGCAGCGGCAGAACCGATTTCCCGAAGTTGCGTGAGTGACGAGATCCCGACAGCCCGAAGCATATCTCTCGACTTAGGACCAAGGCCGACTATGTGTTCGCCTGAATTAGCCACTCTGCCTCCGCCAGTCATCCGTCAATAATCCGGAAAAGCCCCAATTTCCCTCATCTATCTCCTGAATAACAATATGCGTGTGCTCCGGTTTCTTTCCGAGAATTCGCGCCAGCGAATCGGTTACCTCTTTGACTAACTCAGCCTTCTGTTCTCTTGTTGCGCCCTTGGTGATTTGAATATTTACATACGGCATGTTGTCGTCTCCCAATATGTAATGCTGTAAATGCGCTTTCGTTCGAAATAACTGACACAACTACGAGCGGAAATAGGACGGCACTCCGGAGTTGAATCCGCCAATTTATTGTTATAGCCGATCGGGTTATACAAACCCATTGATTTACAGCCAATTTAAGGCCGCCCGGATCTATCCAGGCCGAATTGCATGAAAAACTGGCCGGATCCGGGCGGCGAGTCCGGTTCGTAGTACAGTGCTTCAAGTATCAGGCTGCCTGCCGTTCCCAGTATTGTCCCGGTCAATAAGGTGCGGAAGTCTTTGCCGCCTATCAGTTGATGGGTCATAGTCAGGTATAACCTTGATAACTGCTTGTCCCTGATTACAGTGTCCAGCATTTGCGGTCCGGCAACCAGGTAAATAGTTTTGTAACCCAGGCCGCTTAACGCATCAATCAAAGGCCCGCCGTGAACCATTTGGTCTTCACCGGTAAAAAGTATGGGATACCCTAAGTCTTGCCAGTAGCGGATACGATCCGGTTCGGCCTTTGTTCCGGTGGCTATGTAAACGGCTTGCCCATGTTCCTTGAGACTACCATGCAGCGGAAAATTCAGGCCGGCGCTGGCGATGATAACTGCGGGCTGAGGTTTTAAGCCATTGTTCAAGCGCCATTCGATAAGTTCTTTGTCCTTAACCTGCAATATGTTGCCCAAGCGTCCTTCGCCCAAGGCCCGCATATAGCCGCCATGGGTAATAATGCAGTCGGCCTGCGCATGCAGTTCCATGAATAAGCCGAAGTCGGAAGCGGTGGTTATATGTTTGGGGATATATGTACTTTGATCGGCATCTTCCAGCGCAATACGTCCGTCCAGGCTCGACAGGAAGTTAGCATAAACAAAAGGCGGTTCGGCCGATCCCCATTTATGTAATTGATGGGCAAGATAGAGGCCTTTAATGGAGATTTTTTCGCAGGGGTCAGGATAAAACCGTAACAGTTTTTTTTGTAGCGGCATATCACTCGCCCCTGGAAAAATGATCGGGAAATTGTCGCGATTAAGCGTTTATCGATGATCCTGCGCTTAACCACTAAAAAAAGGGGCGGAATAACCGCCCCTTTCCTCCCAAGCTATCTTGTTATGATTTAGTTTGGGCTTTATTAATGTGCTCTTTTGCCGCCTCTGCATGCTGAGTCGCCACGTCTGCATGATCCAGATTACCATGATCGATGGCTTCTTGCAGTTCCTTGGCTGCATCATCTAAATGGTTCTTTGATATGCCTTTGGCGACTATAGAGGCTGCCAGCGTTTGGTCCAAGGCCAGCTTTGCGTGTTCGACCAACTTCTCTGCTTTACCTGATTTGCCCTGGACTATCGCCGCATTGGCGTGCTCCAGCGCCTCAGAGGCTTGTTTTTCAGCGAAAACAGAAGTACTTAAAAGAAGCAATAAACCTGCACCTCTGGATGCTATTTTTTTCATAATTCTCTCCTCATATTAATGTTTATATTGGAATGCCGACACCACGCTTCCAAAAACCTTTATTTTTTTTCTTTTGAAAAAGGATGAAAACGATTATGAATCGACAGCTATATTCATATCATTATGAAATTTATTTTGCAACACCCATAAGTTTAGTGATGCCAAGTGCATTAAAAACAGCTGCATTTTCAGCCAATAAGCTCTTTTCAACAGTGATGGATATATCCGATTTTTTTGGTAGAACATGCCTTAGGGGCCGGCGTTAAGTGAGAAACATTGCTATACAGAGCTTCCAGGTTTTTAAAACCTGGAAGCTCTAACGTACAACGTTCTGAACAGAAGGATAAGTACAGATTTCGGGAAATTATTATTGATCAATTCTTTATCGACTTTCCCCGGTTTCAAGGTTACGTTGCGCCAACAGAATACCGACAAAAAAGGCGAGTAAAGTGCCCTCGGAAAAAGTTTTAAAATGAGAATTAAATAAGCTGGTGGCGCACACCGCGACGAGAAAACTCGCTGCGATTACGCCATAGGGTTGATTGTTCAGTCCCTGGCGAATAGCTGCATAAATATAGGCAAAAAACAGTAACACCCCTATCAGTCCATTTTCCAGCCAAACAAACAGGTATTGATTGTGCGGGTCTGACGTGGAGCTTCCTCGCCAGTCTGAATATTGCGCAGCTGCATAAGGAGCATAAGTCGTTTTAAATGATGACGTCCCGTAACCCAACACGGGGTGTTCTTTAATTAACGAAAGCGTATTTTTTGCAAAAATAACCCTTACGCCTATAGAAGTCAGTTCTCCACTGGTTTGATAGGCCTCTTTTTCAGTTAATCCTTTTTGTGTGCGTTGCTGTAAGGTCGATGAGCACAGTATCACTACCAGCATTACGCCACCGGTAACGGCAATTATTGGCAACAGCCTTTTATAGCCGTAAAAGCAGCCGGCGGCGAATATCACCGCAAACGGAAATGCCACATAACCGCTACGCGCCGGACTGACAAAGAAAATATTTAATATAAACAAGGCGATAACACCGTAAAGCAGGTATTTATGCTTTAAGGAGAGCGGTTGTCTTAATAAATAAATACAACACACGATCGCGGCAATAAAAGCCATGCTTTGCGAGGCATAATTGGTCATAAAAATACCGGGCTCTCGTCCCGCCCTTATCGACACATCAGCCAACCATAGCGGTACTGCGATCAGACCGGCAATGACCATGACGGCTAAATAACTGCCGATAAACAGGCGCTTCCAATGCGCTTGATAAAACAAGCCTAGTAACACGAAGGTGAAGGCTAACTTTTTCCAGCTCAATAAGGTTTCAACTTTTTCCGTCCAATTTGTCTCAGCGTAAAAAGCACCTATTAATAACCACGCGAAAAACAGCAGCAACATTTTACCTGCGGGCTGTTCAGCGGATATTTTTAAACTGCGGACCGATTCTCCTGAAATTAGCCAGGCCAATAACATGGCAATGCTGGCAACGCTGGTTACCGCAGTCGACATAGGCGCGGCTATCGCTGTGATAATGGCCAGCCAACGACAAAGAGACAGCGATTTTTCGCCAATAATTGAATAAGGCAACATAACTAAACTCTACCGCCACAGTTAATAAATAGTTTTACGCTTGGGATTTTTGCTGCTTTCAATGTCCTCTCCATGACGGGTATTTTTATGATTTGCCATGCCTAATCATGAACAAGCGTTGCAAGACGCGACCTACTAATGGCGAACTCCAACAACATCCTAAATTTCTTTGGCCAATTTTTCAGCGTAACCGGTGTAATTGCGCGGCGTCAGCTCCAGCAAGATTGCCTTGGCTTCAGCCGGAATTTCCAGCTTTTCAATAAACGCCTGCATTTGTTCGGGGGTAATGCGCTGACCGCGGGTCAGTTCTTTTAATTTTTCATACGGCTTTTCAATGCCATAGCGACGCATCACTGTTTGGATCGGTTCGGCCAACACTTCCCAGTTGGCGTTGAGATCGGCTTCAATCGCATCGACATTGATCTGTAACTTGGAGATGCCTTTTAAGCTGGCCTGGATGGCAATGGAGGTATGAGCGATGCCGACACCGATATTTCTTAATACGGTTGAATCGGTTAAATCCCGCTGCCAGCGCGATACCGGCAATTTTTCGGCTAAAAAACCGAATATGGCATTGGCCAGTCCCAAATTACCTTCCGAGTTTTCAAAATCAATCGGGTTGACTTTGTGCGGCATGGTCGAGGAACCGATTTCACCGGCAATGGTTTTTTGTTTGAAGTAGCCCAGGGAGATATAGCCCCAGATGTCGCGGTCGAAATCCAGCAAAATGGTATTGAAACGGGACAGCGCGTGGAAATATTCGGCAATATAATCGTGCGGTTCAATCTGGATGGTGTAGGGGTTAAATTGCAGTCCCAAAGATTCGACAAAGTTTTGGCCGAATTCCGCCCAATCCACATCGGGATAGGCCACGCAATGCGCATTATAGTTACCTACTGCGCCGTTTATTTTGCCCAATAGGGCTACGGCTTGCAGTTGGTCTTTTTGGCGCGACATGCGCGCGGCGACATTGGCGAATTCCTTGCCGGTGGTGGTCGGTGTAGCCGATTGCCCGTGGGTACGCGATAACATCGGCTGATCGGCAGTTTCCACGGCAACGGTCTTGAGCGCGGCAATACAATCGCCGATTTGCGCAAGGATGACTTCACGGCCTTCTTTGAGCATTAATGCGTAAGACAGGTTGTTGATGTCTTCAGAGGTGCAAGCAAAATGAATGAACTCACTGACTTTTTCCAGCTCGGCGCAACCGGCAATTTTTTCTTTCAGCAGGTATTCAACGGCCTTGACATCGTGGTTGGTGGTTTTTTCGATGTCCTTGACGCGTTGCGCATCGGCTTCTGAAAAATCGCTGACGATGCTGTTTAACAGCTGCGTCGCCGCGTCGCTAAACGGGCTGACTTCGACAATCAGCGGATGATCGGCCAAGGCCTGAAGCCAGCGCACTTCAACGAGCACGCGAAAACGAATCAGGCCGTATTCGCTGAAAATTGGACGCAATCCAGCCACTTTGTCGGCATAGCGGCCGTCGATAGGGGAAATAGCGGTGAGGGCAAAATTAGTCATGAGGTTGTCCGAATGTTTTAAGTATGTTGATATTCATATCTGCTTTAAATTTCAGGAAATTTGGAGCCGCGACTTTAGTCGCGCTGATGGTTGTTATCGTCACCGTCTGTGCTGATGTCCCTTGCGCGACTAAAGTCGCGCCTCCTTATAGTTTTCCCTGCATTTTAAAGTGGATACTGTTATTCGTTATATTTTGATTCAATAATCCCGCCGCCGAGGCATATCTCGCCGTCATAAAAAACGACGGATTGGCCGGGCGTAATGGCCCGTTGCGGCAGGTCAAATGTAGCCTTGCATCGGTCGTTGCCTATCGACTCTAAATAACAGGCTTGATCCGCCTGACGATAGCGGGTTTTAGCCGTGCAACGCAAGGACTCTGTCAACGGCCGGTTGCTGCACCAATCGAGTTGACTCGCTTCCAGTGTGTTATGCAGCATCAACGGGTGGTCATGGCCTTGGCCGACGATCAACACGTTATTGCCCAAATCTTTTTCCAGCACATACCACGGCTCATCCGGCGCATTTTTAACGCCACCTATGCCCAAGCCTTGACGCTGCCCCAATGTGTAATACATCAAACCGTGATGCTTACCGATGTATTGGCCTTCGGGGGTGCGCATTTCGCCGGGTTGCGTCGGCAGATAGCGTTGCAAAAATTCAGTGAATTTGCGCTCGCCGATAAAACAGATGCCGGTGCTGTCTTTTTTACGGCTGTTGGCGAAACCGGCTTTATCGGCCATGGCCCTGATTTCGGGTTTATGCAAATGACCTATCGGGAACAACGTGCGCGACAGCTGTTTTTGTCCCAGCGTGTAAAGAAAGTAGCTTTGCTCTTTATTCGGGTCCAGGCCTTTTAACAGAAAGTATTCACCGTTTTGCTCGGATACCCGGGCATAGTGACCTGTGGCGATATATTCCGCGCCCAAATCTTCAATGGCATAATTCAGGAAGGCTTTGAATTTAACGTGTTTGTTACACAGAATATCGGGATTAGGCGTGCGACCTGCTTTAAATTCAGACAGAAATACTTCAAATACCTCGTCCCAGTATTCGGCGGCAAAATTTACCGTTTTTAATTCTATGCCCAGTTTATCGCAAACCTGCTGAGCATCGGCGAGGTCTTCCATTGCCGTGCATTGCTCAGTGCCATCGTCTTCTTCCCAGTTTTTCATAAACAAACCGGTGACTTGATGACCTTGTTCTAAAAGCAACAAAGCGGTTACCGAAGAATCGACACCGCCGGACATGCCGACGATTATTTTTTTACTCATGGTCAAGATCGATAAAGGATTTAAGCAAAGATAAGGGGTAGCGTTGTCCGCTGAGATATTCGTCTATACTGATAAGCACTAATGGACTACGCAATCGATGCCGCTCTGCTTCAATTTCATCGCGCGTCAACCAGTGAGCGGCGACGATGCCGTCATCCAAGGGTTGCGTCGGGTTGTGCGAATGGCAGCGACCGGAAAAACAAACTCTGACAAAGCTGGGAAAGTCAGGGTTTTTTCGCCAAAGTTGGATGGAAACAATGTGTTCAGGCTCAAACTGCCAAGCGGTTTCTTCCAGAACTTCACGCTTGACCGCCGCAATCAGATCCTCGCCTTCTTCAAGATGTCCGGCAGGCTGATTGAATTGAAGTCCATACGCGGTTTCTTCTTCTACAAGTAAAAATCGCCGCTCTTGTTCAATAACGGCGGCAACTGTAACGTGCGGTTTCCAAACCATTACTGAATTCCAACTGTAAAAAGCTAATATTTTACTAGATTTGGAGATATTATGCTGGTAAAAAAGGCACGGGAAAGAAGACTCAACGCGCCGGTTAAACTTTTGTATACGTCTTGTTTATTTTGTTGCAAACATAAGAGTTGAAATTCCCCAAGATTGGCACTATGTTAGAAGCTCAAATATTTTATTATCACAATTATGTCCGATTTTGACCCATTCAAAGATAAAGATGGCGGTTTGGCTGTTCAGGAAGCCAAACCTAAACTAAAGAGACCGCCTTTATACAAGGTTATCTTGTTAAATGATGATTTTACGCCCATGGATTTTGTAATTGAGATTTTAATGGACTTTTTTGCCATGTCTGAAGAAAAGGCGACTCAGGTGATGCTGCAAGTACACACGCAAGGGGTTGGTGTATGCGGAATGTACTCTAAAGATGTTGCTGAAACCAAAGTATATATAGTTAATGACTATTCACGAGAACATCATCATCCGTTGATGTGCTCGATGGAAGAAGTGTAGGTTGGAGAGTGTATGTTAAGCAAAGAACTTGAAATTACGTTAAACAATGCCTTTAAAAATGCGCATGATAAACGGCATGAATTTATCACGGTTGAGCATTTGCTGCTGGCATTGCTCGAAAATGCGTCTGCGCAGCCGATTCTGATAGCGTGCGGTTGCGACATTAAGGCGCTACGCGGCCAGTTGACGCAATTTATCGATGAAACCACATCGCTCATCCCAGTGGGCATCCAGCGGGAAACCCAACCTACCTTGGGATTTCAGCGGGTGCTTCAACGCGCTGTTTTTCATGTACAGGCATCCGACAAAAAGGAAGTTTCCGGCGCCAATTTATTTGTCGCCTTATTCAGCGAACAGGACTCTCATGCGGTTTATCTGTTAAATAAACAAGATATTTCAAGACTGGATGTTGTCAATTACCTGGCACACGGCATATCAAAAATTGATCCTGAAAACGATTCGACAAATAGCCGGTCGCCGGAATCGGGCAATCCTGATGCAGAAGCTTCAGGCAGCCCGCTGGATAAGTACACCACTAATCTCAATGAAGAAGCCTTAAAGGGGAGAATCGACCCGTTAATCGGCAGAGACCTGGAGGTTGAGCGCACCATCCAGACGCTTTGCCGCCGCCGCAAAAACAATCCTTTGCTGGTCGGCGAAGCGGGCGTTGGCAAAACGGCTATCGCAGAAGGCTTGGCGAAACGCATTGTTGAAGAGCAAGTTCCGGACGTTCTGATGAACAGCGTGATTTATTCGCTGGACTTGGGCGCACTGGTTGCCGGCACCAAGTACCGGGGTGACTTTGAAAAACGACTAAAAGCGTTGTTAACTCAACTCAACAAAGAGCCGGATTCGATCCTGTTTATTGATGAAATCCACACCATCATCGGGGCGGGTTCGGCTTCCGGCGGGGTAATGGACGCGTCCAATTTAATCAAACCGGCACTGGCTTCAGGCCAATTGCGCTGCATAGGCTCTACCACCTATCAAGAGTATCGCGGCGTCTTTGAAAAAGACCACGCCCTGGCGCGGAGATTCCAAAAAGTTGACGTAGTTGAACCTTCCGTTGAAGACACCATCCTGATTCTAAAAGGGCTTAAGTCACGCTTTGAAGAGCATCATGACGTTAAATATTCGTCCGAGGCATTACGCGTGGCGGCGGAATTATCGGACCGCTATATTACCGACCGGCATTTACCCGATAAAGCCATTGACGTAATCGATGAAGCAGGTGCAAAACAGCGCATGACCGCTGAAGCCGACCGCAAACAACTTATCGACGTTGCGGAGATAGAAGACATAGTCTCAAAAATAGCCAGAGTGCCCGCAAAATCGGTATCATCCAACGACATCGACAAGCTGGGCAATCTTGAAAAGAACCTGAAAATGCTGGTTTTTGGACAAGACGAGGCGATTTCGGCACTGGCATCGGCCATAAAATTATCCCGCGCGGGACTAAGGGACACGCAAAAGACCATCGGCTCATTCCTGTTCGCGGGCCCTACAGGCGTAGGTAAAACCGAAGTGACGCGGCAACTGGCTAAAGTATTGGGCGTAGAGCTGATTCGCTTCGATATGTCAGAGTACATGGAGCGGCATACCGTTTCCAGACTAATCGGTGCGCCTCCAGGCTATGTAGGCTTTGATCAAGGCGGTTTATTAACCGAACAGGTGACCAAGCATCCTCATGCCGTATTGCTGCTGGACGAATTGGAAAAAGCCCATCCCGATGTATTTAACCTGCTATTGCAGGTTATGGACCACGGCTCATTGACTGATAATAACGGCCGCAAAGCGGACTTCCGTAACATCATTTTGGTCATGACTACCAATGCTGGAGCTGAAGAAGGCAGCCGCGCCTCTATCGGCTTCACCCATCAGGATCATGCGACCGACAGCATGAAGGTTATCGAAAAAGGCTTTTCGCCTGAATTTCGTAACCGTCTGGATGCCATTATTCAATTTAAACCATTGGATATTTCAATTGTCGGGCACGTGGTTGATAAGTTCATCTTTGAATTGGAAGCCTTGCTGACAGACAAGCATGTAACACTCGCATTGGATCCCGATGCCCGGTTATGGCTCGCCGAAAACGGCTGCGACCCCAAAATGGGAGCTAGACCGATGGCGCGACTCATCCAAGAGAAAATCAAAAAGCCTCTGGCTAACGACTTACTGTTTGGCGAACTGGCGCACGGTGGACATGTGCGAATTTACGTGAAGGATAATGAACTGAACTTCGCTATAGAAAGCGCTGACTTGATTGTTCCTGAAGCCAATTTTTAATTCGGCGGAGTGCAGCGGCCGGCTTTTAATACCGTACTAACTATTCAAGGAACTTGCGTTAATCCTGTTAATACGGGATTAACGCATACGGAATGTGATACGACCTTTAGTTAAATCGTAAGGGGTCATTTCAACTTTAACACTATCGCCGGTAAGAATTCGGATGTAATGCTTACGCATTTTTCCTGAGATATGTGCCGTCACAACATGACCGTTTTCCAGTTCGACGCGAAACATAGTATTAGGAAGCGTGTCAATCACCTTCCCTTCCATTTCAATTTGATCTTCTTTTGCCATTTATAATAATCCAGATAGTTAAAACCGCCAATAATACCATAAGCGGGTTTTTAACAACAGAAGTGTATAAGGTGATAGTCCATTTGTTTTTTATAGATTATCGCTATCTATATGAATGTCATAGCTACAAGCCCCAGAATTTGAGCGATAGAGCATGCTACTTTTTAGGCGACACAGGACTGCTAAGCTCCCATTATCAGGCATGTATGCCGTCAACCAATTTGAGATACTCGCTTTCCGAGAAAATATCCGCATTATTCTCAACCCTGTCCAGATACGTCTTGCCTTCCAGGTGATCAAATTCATGCTGAAAAATTCTCGCCACAAAACCGTTTAGCTTCAACTCCACCAAACCACCCTGCTGATCCGTATAACGAATCATTATATCCCTATACCTCGGCACTAACGCGCGTATCCCTGGCACACTCAAGCAACCTTCCCAGCTTTTTTCTTGGGTTTCCGACAAGACCTCAAAATCAGGATTAATCATCACCGTCGGCTCCATCAGCGGAGCCGACGGATAACGGGGCGTAGGCCGCGACGCAACAATGATAATCCGTTTTGATTGGCCGATCTGGGGCGCGGCAATACCGACCCCGGCAGTCGTTGCCAGAGTGCTTTGCATGGCTTCGATGATTTGCAGAATCTCAACATCACATACATCAGCGACGGCTTCCGCTTTTTGTCTGAGTATCTTAGCCCCAAGCTGGGCAATTTCACGCACCCTCGTCATTGCAATTCCTGCATAAGTACAGTTTGAGCCTGAATCGGTTCTTCATTATCGGCTTTTTGCAACCGTTGATAGCTGCCATCCGACCGCAAAAGCCAAGCCTGAGTGTTATCTTTTAAATACAAATTCAGATCCTGCAAAATCCGGGTTTGCAATTTCTTGTTTTCAACCGGAAAACAAATTTCGACACGCCGAAACATATTACGATTCATTAAATCGGCACTGGACGCGTAAACCTCCCTATCGCCGCCATTTTCAAATGCATAAACCCGTGCATGTTCCAAGAACCGCCCGATAATGGATCGCACCTCTATATTTTCAGATACGCCTAAAACGCCGGGTTTTAAGCAACATACGCCGCGAACGATTAACTTGACCTCAACGCCGGCTTGTGAGGCGCGATAAAGAGCGCGAATGGACTGCTCTTCAACGACAGCATTCACTTGAATAATGATTTTTGCCGGTTTACCGTTTTTGGCATGCAGTATTTCCCTCTCAATCTTATCCATTAACCCGCTATGCAAGGTGAACGGCGATTGCAATAATTTATTCAGCTTGGTCACTTTCCCCAAACTGGTCAGCTGGGCAAATACGCGCCGGACATCCTCGCCTAATTCTTTGTCGCAGGAAAACAAGCCGTAATCCGTATAAATTTGCGCCGTTTTCGGGTGGTAGTTCCCGGTACCCAAATGCACATAATTACGTAACTGCTTACCTTCCCTTCTTAATACCAGACACATTTTGGCATGCGTTTTATAACCCACCACGCCGTAAACCACATGCACGGCGGCTTCTTGTAACTTAGAAGCCAAGTCGATATTGGCTTTTTCATCGAATCGCGCCCTTAACTCAATAACCACCGTCACCACTTTACCGGCTCTCGCCGCCTTGATTAAGGCGCTGACGATAGGCGAATCGGCTCCGGTCCGATAGAGCGTTTGCTTGATAGCCAGCACCTCAGGGGAAACCGCCGCCTGACGAATAAACTCAACGACCGGCGAAAAGGACTCGAACGGGTGATGCAGCAAAATATCGTGCTTTCTAATCGCAGCAAAAATGTCTTTGCTGCGCTCCAACTGTTGCGGCACAGCGGGTTTAAACGGAGGGAATTTAAGGTCGGGCCGACCAACCAAACCATTAATTTCCTGAATCCTATTAAGATTGACCGGACCATCGACCAAAAACAATCGATCGCGAGTCATTTCAAAACGATCCAGTAAAAACGTGACTGTTTCATCCGGACATTTGGCGTCAATCTCCAGGCGGACTTCATCGCCATAATTGCGCATCGCCAGCTCGCCTTCCACCGCAAGCAACAAATCGTCAATGGCATCGTCATCGACAAAAAAATCGCTATTCCGGGTGACTCTAAATTGATAGCAGCCTTTAACATTCATGCCATTGAATAATTGATCGATAAAGGCATGAATAATTGATGATAAAAATACAAAATCCGCCGGTCCGCTACCCGTTCCCTCGGCAGGCAGTTGAATGATGCGCGGCAAGGCTCTCGGGGCTTGTAAAATCGCCCGGCCGCTATTTCTGCCGAAGGCATCTTTCCCGGTCAAGGAAATAATAAAATTTAAACTCTTGTTGAGGATACGCGGAAAAGGGTGCGCGGAATCCAGCCCGACCGGCGTTAAAATCGGTAATAACTCATCGTTAAAATAGGCTTCCAGCCATTTGTGCTGCGCTTCGGTCCACTCCTTACGGCGAATAAAACGAATATTTTCCTCAGCCAATTTCGGAATCAGAATCTCGTTAAGGACTTTATATTGCTCATCAACCAATTGATGGGCATGAATGTTAATCAACTCCAGCTGATCATTAGGCGTCAATCCGTCCGAACCGATAGCTTTTGGATCGATAGCCGCCATCTGAATAACACTGGCTACGCGCACCTCGAAAAACTCGTCAAGATTGGAACAGGAAATACATAAATAATTAAGCCGCTCAAGCAGCGGCACTTTTTCATCTTTCGCCTGCGCCAGAACCCGCTTGTTGAACTCCAACAGGCTCTGCTCACGATTAATATAAAGTTCCGGTTTGTGAAGATCGATTATCTCTGCTGTTTCGTTTATGTCCATGTTCTGCTCAGATTCAAAATCAGTGAATATTATGTTTGTACCGACTCATCAACTAAAACCTCTTTTTCCCTGCAAACCTCCGGTATGTACTGCAATAATGCGTTCACCGGGCTTGAAGTAGTGTTTTTTGATTAAATCGTAGACGGCGTACATCATTTTGCCGGTATAGACAGGTTCAAGTGAAAGGCTGGTTTTTAATTCAAAATCGTTAATAAATGCGTTTAATTCGGTATTAATTTTAGCGAAACCGCCAAAATGGTAATCCAAGTTTATCTGCCAGTTATTACGAGATTGTGACAACATGGCTTCAACCTCCGCCGTTAAAAAGCCGGCATTCTTTAATGCCGCAAAACCCAGCACTGACACTTGCCCCGGAGTGGCTTCAATAATACCCGCCAAAGTCGCGCCGGTTCCACAGGGCACGCAAAGCCAATCGTAGGGGATTTCTATTTCGGCAACCAGTTCAGCTACGCCTTGCAACGCCAATGCCTGAGCCCCGCCTTCCGGCAGCCAATATTGCCTGGGATGATGTGTATACTGCAAACCAGCAGGGAGCTGATGCGGCGCATGCCCGTATTTATATTGCCTAAGCAGTCTGTAATCGGTTCGGGATACATATCTAAGCTCCATGCCCCACGCTTCCATATCCAGCAAACTCGGCGTCAGTTTTTCCGGTTGCTCGCCACGAACAAGTCCGACGGTTTTTAATCCTAACACCTTACCTGCGTAAGCCAAAGCATGCAAATGATTGGAATAAGCGCCGCCCATACTGACGAGGGTATCCGCGCCTAACGACAGCGCATGATCGAGACTGTATTTAAGTTTTCGCCATTTATTACCGGAAATCACAGGATGCAGCAAATCATCCCGCTTCATCCACAGCTCGACTTGGTATTGCACGAGCAACGGATCATCAATCTTTGTTAGAATCGACGGATTGAAGGTTTTTTCCAGCTTTATAAGTTTGGGGTGCATATATGTGCGGACGTTATAACTTAATCGCAACCGGGCAGCAGCTTATGGATCATTTCAGGTTACTGAGTTTACCTGTACACAACCCTGACTACAACATTCCTCCAGGACAAAAAGTTCTCGCTATAGTACAGCTGGAAGACGGCAGCAACAGGGCTGTTAATCTGCACTGGGGATTAATTCCATCGTGGTCGAAAGACCACGCAATTTCCAGTCACTTGATCAATGCCAGAGCCGAAACCCTGACGGAAAAATCGTCGTTTAAAAAAGCTTATCGACATCGACGCTGCCTGATTCCCGCTACCGGTTTCTACGAATGGCAGGCTACCGAGACAGGCAAACAGCCTTACCATATACACAAACCGGATAATGCCGTATTCGCTTTTGGAGGTTTATGGGAACACTGGGAACATGACCGGGAAACGGTTTATTCATGCACTATCATTACCACCGCTGCCAACGACAAAATAGTGCCTATTCATGACCGAATGCCGATTATTATTGCACCCGATGATTACAATCGTTGGCTGGACAAGAACACCGCAGTTGTCGAGATAGCGGATTTTTTAGCCGCCGATGCTTACCGCAACATGCAAGTTACCGGGATCAGCACACGGGTCAACAATCCGCTGCATAATGATGAAAGTTGTTTAAGTTAGGACTTAACTCACCGAAGACACGAAGGTTTACGTTTTGTCTTCGTGTCGTCTCGACAACGGCTCCAGGCATCGCCTAAAGCGCCTACTGTTGGCGCTCTACCTCCTGCGTCCTTGCAATCGTTCGTGGTGATCAATCCTACTTTTTCTTCTTGGACTTAGACTTAGCAGCCGGCTTTTCGGCAATCGGCTCGGACTTATAATCCGGCGCTATGCTGATCAATACCGTCAGCAACGCCGCAACATAAGGCACTGCCTGCACAGAAAGAATAGCTATCCATAACCTGCCGCTAAAATTGTCGAAATGTTCCAAAGAAGCCATCATCCCGATCGCCACGCTCAACAAGGTTAACAACAGTAATTCCTGCCGTATGGTGAACAGTCCGACAAATAAGGCGCTGTGTTGCTCAAATTTTGGCGTCCGCATAAACGGTTTACCCGAGGTAAACAGGCCCTGTATTGTACCCTTGGCGACGGTATGGGTTAAGGCCAATCCTGACAGCGATGCGCCTAGCGATTGCCAAACGGAACAAGGAACACGAGCCTGATACAACCATAAGCCCCGGATAATTTTAAAGCTGAAGATACCTACCGTCGGCAATAAAAAGGCATTGGCCGGAAGCTCGCTATGTATCGGATCATAAAGAATCACGCCGGTTAATACTAAACTGGTCATGGTAAATACCAACGCCAGCGCATCTGAAAACCAAGGCAACCACCCTGCGATAAAATAATACTTCTGAGCCGGCGTCAACTTAGGCTCTTTAGAAGGCAAAAAGCTGCGCCAATGCGCCTTGATAATTTGCATCGCGCCGTAAACCCAACGATAGCGTTGAGTCATGTAGCCGGACATGGTATCGGGCATAACCCCGCGCCCAAACGAATCTTTGACGTAAACAGAATCATAGCCCGCTTCATACAAACGCAAGCCTAGCTCGCTATCCTCGCAAATACACCATTCAGACCATTTACCTACTTCCAATAAAGCGGATTTTCTGATCATAGTCATGGTGCCATGCTGGATAATGGCGTTGTATTCGTTCCGCTGAACCATGCCGATATTGAAAAATCCGGCGTATTCCCAATAACAAAAAGACTTAAAAGCGCTTTGGTCGCGGTCTCGATAATCTTGGGGCGATTGGATAAAAGCGACATTTTCATTGTCAAAGTAAGGCACCATGCAGTTAAGCCAATCGGGCGACAGGATATAATCGCTGTCAATAACAGCGATAATCTCGGCATCGGGAGCCGTTTGCTCAAGAGCATGATTAATCGCGCCGGCTTTAAAACCGGGCCAGTTTTCCAAATGGAAGAATCTGAACTTGGGCCCCAGACGCTCGCAATCAGCTTTCACTGGCTCCCACACCGCAGGATCCTTGGTGTTGTTGTCCATCACCAATACTTCCAGGTTGGGATAATCCACCCTGTCCAAAGCCTCCAGCGTCATACGCACCATATCGGGCGGTTCGTTATGGATTGGCAAATGCAAAGATACCTTGGGATATTTAAAATCAGGAGACGGCGTAAGCGGTTGAAATGTCCTGGCCGTTTTCCGGTGCCAGATGACCTCGGCTATTTCCAGGCTTTCGATTAATAAGATAACCGCCGCCATGACCTGCATCAATATCAGGATGCCCCAAAACACTATAGTGATATTGGTTTGGTATTGTTGGGCCCCAATCGACACTGACCAGAATATCGTCGATGCCGCAAGGTTCGCAATCAAGCCGAAAAACAACAAACCGGGCAATTTCATACTGCTGCGGGTAAATAAAAACAACCCCATCAACACCACGCTGAAAACAGCCGCGCCGGTTGCCCAATGCTCCCAGTTAGGCATGGTAATAACATCGCTATCCATAGGATATTTTGGCTGCCGATCCGCATTAAAAATACCCCAATAAGCGCCGGCAGATCCTTCCAAAGACATTTTCCAGGGTTGATCAAACGCCTCTACAATGTAATAAGTCACTTTTTCGGCATCGGCCCGGTTGAGGAATTCGCGCAGAAATTTCGCCTGATTGGATACCGACGCAGTCGCATGTTTGAAAGGCTGACCGTCGGAAGGCCAGCCGACCTCGGTAATAACGATGGGTTTATTGGGATACGCTTGTTGTACGGCATGATAACGGTCAAAAACATAATCAACAGCATCTTCTGCGGCAATACCTTCCCAGTAAGGCAGAATATGTACCGCGATAAAATCGACTTCAGCCACAAGCTCCGGATGCTTAATCCATATATCCCATGTTTCGGAAGTACTCACCGGCCGCCATGTGTTTCGCTTTACTTCCCGGATATATTCGATCAGTTGTTCCGCGGTCATATCGCCACGAAGCAAAACTTCGTTGCCCACCATAACGCGAACGATATTGGGATTATTCTGCTTGCTGACATTAATTAAAGTTTCAATTTCTTGCCTATTCTTTTCAAGATTACCATCGATCCAAGCACCCACTGTCGTATTCAAATTATGCTTGGCGGCCAGCTCAGGAATCTTATCCAGCCCTTTAAGCACGCTGTAGGTACGAACGGCGTGAACCTTATTGGCCAGCAGGCTCAAGTCATGATCAATATCGGCTTCGCTGGGAAAGGTATTACTTGTTTGCGTATCCTGTTTTCTCATGGGGTCGAAGGTGACGCCCATGGTGGTTTTGGTCCAAGGTTGCAATTGCAAAGGATTGTTAACATAACTCCAAATACTGAAATTAATGAAGACGAGTAGAGCGAGTGCAATGACAGTGACTATCTTGGTTTTCATTTAGGTGCTCGGTTGTTCCGCTGGACTTAAGAAAAATAATGTTTTGATTGGGGATTAAAAATTTGTACGGCTCATACTGTAAACTGCTGCTCGCGTCCCTTTACCCACTGCCATATAAGCAAGACGCTTACATCCCAAAAAATACCGCACAGTCTTAACCTCGGTAGCAAAGAAGGACCCTATTTTTTAGAATTACACAACAAGATGCAGACTTAGGCGATATTTTACACAGGTTCTAAAACCGGTAAGGATTTATTTACTTCTTCAAGGCCGCTGAAAACACTGCCTTATCTCGCCCTTTAAATCCGACTATTTATTAAAAGCCAATTAGTCAGGACTCTTACCTACATCCATGTAAGCAACCTCGAGTAAATACTTTTAAGCCTTATTTATTTTTTAATATAAAGATCGGTAATCGAACCGGTGATCATTTCCGCAGCGAAGGCGAAGCTCTCGGATAAAGAGGGATGCGGGTGGACAGTCAAACCAATGTCTTCGGCATCGGCACCCATTTCCAAGGCCAATACCGCTTCGGCAATCAATTCGCCCGCGTTGGGCCCTACCATGCCTGCGCCGAGAATCCTGCCGGTTTCCTTCTCACAAAGTACTTTGGTCAAGCCTTCCTTGCGCCCCAGGCTTAATGAGCGTCCGCTGGCAGCCCAAGGGAAAACCGCTCTGTCATACTCAATGCCCTGTTGCTTGGCTTGATTTTCAGTCAGCCCCATCCAGGCCACTTCAGGATCGGTATAGGCAACAGCCGGAATGGTTAAGGCATCAAAGCCGGCTTTTAACCCGGCCGCGACTTCGGCCGCAACCTTGCCCTCGTGAGAAGCCTTGTGTGCCAACATCGGGTTTCCGGCTATATCGCCAATGGCAAAGATATGCGGAACGTTGCTGCGCTGCTGCTTATCGACAGCGATAAATCCGGCTTCATCAACGTTAACGCCTGCCAGCTCGGCGCCGATCAGTTTGCCGTTCGGTCTGCGGCCTACCGCTACCAAGACTGCATCGAATATAGCCGAATCCGGCGCGCCTTTGCTTTCAAAGGAAACTTTCAGGCCGTCTTCCCGTGCTTCAATCGAGGTAACCTTCGTTTCCAGCCAGATATTTTGATATTGCTTTTTAATGCGTCGGTACAGCGGAGTCACCAAATCGTTATCGCAGCCGGGGATAATCTGATTCATCAGTTCGACCACGCTGATTTCCGATCCCAGCGCATGGTAAACCGTGGCCATTTCCAAACCTATGATGCCGCCGCCAACGATTAACAGCTTTTTGGGAATTTCTTTTAATGCCAACGCATCGGTCGAATCCCATAAACGCGGGTCGTCGTTCGGAAAAACCGGGATTTTAGTGGGGTGCGATCCGGCCGCAATAATCGCTTGGTCAAAATTGACGGTTTTTACGCCGGTTTCGGTTGCTACTTCGACGGTGTTCGATGAGGTAAATTTACCGACACCCTGAATTAAAGTGATTTTGCGCTGTTTGATCAAACCGGCGAGTCCACCGACCAGCGTATTGGTAACGCTTTGTTTCCAGGCGCGAATCTTGTCTAAATCAAAAGCCGGCTTGCCGTAACTGAGGCCGTGCTGTTCGAATTCATCGACTTCGTGAATAATCTGTGCGACATGCAACAGGGCCTTGGACGGAATACAACCGACATTAAGACACACCCCGCCAAGGGCCGGATAGCGTTCGACCAATACCACTTGCTTGCCTAAATCGGCAGCGCGGAATGCCGCCGTATAACCGCCGGGGCCGCCACCCAATACCAGAACTTCGGCATGTATCGTAGACTCGTTAATCGCTGGATTAGCGTCCATATTCTTTTTCCTGATTAAAGTAAAGTTAAGTAACTACTCAGTACGATCAAATATAACGGAACACAGATGACTATGATCAACACAGCGTGTTCAAGAAAAATCTTATCAAATCACAATGATCAGCATCATCAGCGTTCTCGGCAACTGCTCCTGCGTTTTTCTGCCTCTTGCATCCATGCAGTTGTATTTTTTAAAGCAACAACCTGCGGATATCGCTCAAATACTGTTTAACGGCAGCCATGAACCGCGCGCCTTCCGCACCGTCGATCACTCTGTGATCGTAAGTCAAATCAAGCGGCAACATCAGACGCGGTAAAAACTCCTTGCCGTCCCATACCGGTTGCATTTTAGCTCGGGTAACGCCGAGTATGGCCACTTCGGGAGCATTGACGATAGGCGTGAACGCCGTGCCGCCGATACCGCCGAGACTGGAAATGGTGAGGCAACCGCCCTGCATATCGGCAGGCATCAACTTGCCCAGACGGGCTTTGTTGCTTTTTTCGGCCAGTTCGGCAGTTAATTCGTTGATGCCTTTGCGATTTACATCGCGCAGCACCGGCACCACTAACCCATTGGGCGTATCGACAGCGATACCGATATTAAAATATTTCTTCAATATCAGCTTTTCGCCATCGGCAGACAGCGACGCGTTGAATTGCGGGAACTGTTCCATAGCAGAAACCAGCGCCTTGATGATAAACACCAGGCCGGTGATTTTGACCTCATCCTTGGATTTTTCGGCATTCAGCGCAACGCGGAACGCCTCCATTTCGGTGATGTCCGCTTCGTCATGGTAAGTGACCATCGGCAGGTTCAGCCACACGCGGCTCAGGTTTTGTCCGGTCAGTCGCTTGATTTTGCTGAGCTTCTGCTCTTCTATATCGCCGAATTGGGAGAAATCGACGCTCGGCATGGACGGGATTCCGCTGCCGCTTTGGGCTGTGCCTTCAGCCATCACCTTCTTGACGAAGTTTTTCACATCGTCTTTTAAGATGCGGCCCTTACGACCGCTGCCGGCGGTTATTTTGTGTATATCAACGCCCAGCTCGCGGGCAAAAAGCCGGACCGCCGGCGTGGCGTGAGCGGCTGCGCTGGAAACACTGCCGCCAGTCACGGTTTCCGGCAATGGTTCAGGCTTAACAACGACCTGCTCAAGGACGGGAGCCACCGGTGCAGGAGCAGGAGCGACGGCTTCCTGTACCGGCTGTTCCGGTTTTGCAACACTATTCTCTTCGGCACTTGCCAATACCGTCGCAATCAACGTCCCTTCAGAGACTTTATCGCCCGGCTTGATAAACACTTCCTGCACCGTTCCCGCCGCGCTGGAGGGCAAATCCATGCTGGCTTTATCGGTTTCAAGCACCGCCAACGTTTGTTCCAGTTTTATCTGATCGCCCGGTTTAACCAAGACATCGACCACATCAATATCCGCGACATTACCGACGTCAGGAACCTTAATTTCAATTAGAGCAGCCATTCTTCAATTCCTTCCGTTAAATTAGCCAGGGAGCTGTTACATCAGGGTTTATGCCGTATTTGGCAATCGCCACATCGACTTTGGCAGCATCGAACTGCCCCAGATCCGCCAAGCTCTTTAGCGCTGCAATCGTGACATGGTAGCGGTCTACCTCAAAAAACCGGCGCAGATTTTCGCGCGTATCGGAACGGCCGAAACCGTCGGTGCCCAGTACCGTATAAGGGGCGGCAATAAGGCCGCGAATCTGTTCGGCAAAAGCGCGGGTGTAATCGCTGGCGGCGATTACCGGGCCTTGCGCATCGGCAAGGCAATGCGTGACATGCGGCTTCTTGGGCGTTTCGGTAGGATGCAGACGATTCCAGCGCTCGCAGAATTGACCGTTTCTGGCCAATTCGGTAAAGCTGGTGCAACTCCATAGATCGGCTTCAACGCCCCAGTCGTTGCGCAGCAATTCGGCAGCCGCCTCGACTTCGCGGAAAATCGTTCCAGAGCCCAGTAACTGCACGCGCGGCGCTTTCTTTTTAGCGCCTTTCTTGAAGCTGTACATGCCTTTGAGGATGTCCAGCTCAGCGCCTTTAGGCATCGCAGGATGGGCATAGTTCTCGTTCATCACGGTGATGTAATAGAAAACGTCTTCCTGCTCGACATACATGCGTCGCAAGCCGTCTTGAATGATCACCGCCAGTTCGTAGGCATAAGTCGGATCGTAGGACACGCAGTTGGGTACGGTGGCCGACATCAAATGGCTGTGCCCGTCTTCATGTTGCAGGCCTTCGCCGTTCAGCGTGGTTCTGCCCGCCGTGCCGCCCATTAAAAAGCCGCGGGTGCGTTGATCGGCAGCCGCCCAGATTAAATCGCCGACTCGTTGGAAACCGAACATCGAGTAGTAGATAAAAAACGGAATCATCGGCACGTTATGGGTTGAATACGAGGTGCCCGCCGCAATCCAGTCGCACAAGCCGCCCGCTTCATTGATGCCTTCCTGCATCACTTGTCCGTGTTTGTCTTCCTTGTAGAACATCAGCTGATCGGCATCTTGCGGAGTATACAACTGCCCAACCTGCGACCAGATGCCCAGTTGGCGGAACATGCCTTCCATGCCGAAAGTTCTCGATTCGTCGGGAACGATCGGCACAATGCGTTTGCCGATATTACTGTCTTTAGCCAGAATATTTAGCAGGCGCACGAAAGCCATGGTGGTGGAAATTTCCCGGCCTTCGCCGCTGGCTTCCAGCAATGGCTTGAAATCGCTCAATACCGGCACATCCAAGGCGTAAGATTTGGCCCTTCTGGCCGGCAAATGGCCGCCTAGTTCGCTACGGCGCTTCTTCATGTAAGCCAGTTCTTTCGAACCTTCGGGAAAGCTGAGATAAGGCAGGTTGTTCAGCTCTTCATCAGTCACCGGCAACGCATAACGACTGCGAAAGTTACTCAACGAACTGGGACTCATTTTTTTCTGTTGATGAGAGATATTCTGCGCTTCTCCCGATTCGCCCATGCCGTAACCTTTAATGGTTTTAGCCAGAATGACGGTGGGTTGGCCCTGATGATGCACCGCTGCATGGAAAGCGGCAAAAACTTTAACCGAATCATGTCCGCCGCGATTAAGTTCATAGATGTCGCGATCCGACCAGTCGGAAACCATGGCTTTCAGTTCAGGGGTGTTAAAGAAATGTTCGCGCACATAAGCGCCGTCTTTAGCTTTAAAGGTTTGGTAATCGCCGTCGACGCAAGACATCATCCGAGCCGCCAGCAGCCCGTCTTTATCGCGAGCCAGCAACGCGTCCCAGCGCTGCCCCCAAATCAGTTTGATCACATTCCAACCGGCACCGCGGAACTCGCTTTCCAGTTCCTGAATAATCTTGCCGTTGCCGCGCACCGGCCCGTCGAGACGTTGCAGATTGCAGTTGATCACAAAAATGAGGTTATCCAGTTTTTCCCGTCCGGCCATGCCGATCGCGCCCAACGATTCCGGCTCGTCAGTTTCGCCGTCACCGAGAAAACTCCAAACCTTGCGTTCTGACGTATCGGCAAAGCCTCGATCCTGCAAATAGCGCATAAAACGCGCTTGATAAATGGCCATAATCGGCCCAAGCCCCATAGAAACGGTCGGGAACTGCCAGAAATCCGACATCAGCCAGGGATGGGGATAAGACGGCAAGCCATTGCCGTTCACTTCCTGGCGAAAGTTATCCATCTGTTCCAGCGTTAATCGTCCCAGCAAAAACGCGCGGGCATAATCACCCGGCGTTAAGTGGCCTTGAGTAAAAATCAGATCGCCGTCATGCTGATCGGAAGCCGCATGCCAGAAATGGTTATAACCGACATCATATAAAGTAGCCGCCGAAGCAAAACTGGCAATGTGCCCGCCGACGTTGGTGTGTTTATTCGCCCTCAACACCATCATCATCGCATTCCAGCGCACATAAGCGCGAATGCGGTGCTCTATATCGATGTCACCGGGAAACTGCGCCTGTTGTTCAACGGGAATAGTGTTGATATAGGCGGTATTGGCGCTGAAAGGGATATCGAATCCCGCATGCCGGGTGACCTCAACCAACCGTTCGATCAGGAAATGTACTCGTTCGCTGCCGTCATGCTCCAACACGGCTTGTAGCGCTTCCATCCACTCCCTGGTTTCTGCAGGATCGATGTCATTCTGTCCGGTGATTTTTGAGATTAAACTATTGGTCATTGATTGATCCTGTTACGGCGGGTATGCATGGATTAAAAATGTAGGTTGAGTTTTACCCATAGGGCACAAGAGCGTAGCATCGGCAATAGCTTCCTGCATTGCGCTATCTCCTGCATTGTCCATCTGAACGCGGGCAATACAAATATTGCAGGAACCAATCGCTGTCCATGCAGTCGTAAGCTGATATTTTACTGAAATAGTGAAAGCAAGGCCAGAAATGCTCTAATTATTGCGCATATTATAAACAATGCGAGGGGAGCAATGCACCCGTTTTAGTCATCTTGCGACTGAAAGCAGGATGCCGAACTCTAATTTTACCGATCGGATGTTTGTTTTTTTGCGACATGACGGTTTATTATAGATAAAGCCAGCCAATCAGAGCAGCCCGACTTCCATTCCCCGAATAACTCACCTTAGCGATAAATCATGGATTTTATATTAACAATTAAAACTATCATTCTGGGCATCGTTGAAGGCCTGACCGAATTTTTGCCGGTTTCCAGTACCGGGCATTTAATCCTGGTTGGCGACTTGCTGAGTTTTAATGATGACAAAGGTAAGTTATTTGAAATTGTCATTCAGGTCGGCGCCATCATGGCGGTGTGCTGGGAATACCGCGCCAAAATCGCGGCCGTTATCATCGGCCTGCCCAACCAAAAGCCGGCGCAGAAATTCACCTTTAACTTGATGATTGCCTTCATGCCATTGGCGACGCTGGGCTTGCTGTTCGGCAAATACATCAAAGCCGTGTTATTCAAGCCGATTCCGGTGGCGCTGGCATTTATCGTCGGCGCTTTGGTCATTATCTGGGCGGAAAAACGGGAACATAAAATCCGCATTCTTGAGGTTGAAGATTTAAGCCCGTTGGATGCGTTAAAACTCGGTATCGCCCAGGCTTTCGCGCTGATTCCGGGCACGTCGCGTTCCGGCGCAACCATCATCGGCGGCTTGTTATTCGGGCTGTCGCGCAAAGCCGCAACCGAATTCTCGTTTTTTCTGGCGATTCCGACGCTGATCGTCGCCAGCATTTACGATTTGTATAAGCATCGCGATTTATTGGACCTGGCAACCGACGCCCCCTATTTCGCCGCCGGACTGGTCGCCGCATTCCTCAGCGCGCTATTGGCAATCAAGGCGTTATTGCGTTACATCAGTCATCATGATTTCATTATTTTCGCCTGGTATCGCATCGTCTTCGGCTTGCTTGTTATTGCCACGTCATACAGCGGCCTAGTGCAATGGACTGTCGATTAATATCGGTTATTCACTGATGTTACGCACTCAACTCGCGGCGCAGCGCGCCTTTAACTGCATTCCCACGCAGCGCGTGGGAACGAGAAAAAACGAAAAAAATCGGTCACTGGTAGGAACCCAATCCCGTATGCCGCGCCGAGTACCGGAGCTTTCACCGGGAACAGCCCGTAGGGGCGCTGCAAGGATGCAGCGCGTTGTCAGAGGGCCAAGGATGGCCCTTCTGGCAACCCCCGGTGAAAGCGAGGAACGCAGGAAGCAAACGGCAACCGGGCCGCCTTTTCTTTGGTTACTTTCTTTTCGACTGCATGGATGCAGGAGGTAGAGCAACGCAGGAGCAGTTGCCGAGGCGAAGCAAAAGAAAGTAACTCGCCTTCGGGTGCGAGAACCCGATTCAAATAACTGTCGCGCTAGCGACACTTTAACGTTAAATCAGTATAAATCCGACTAACTGCGTAACATCAGTTATTCAAATAAAGGCAGCCTTCCGGTCGCATTTACGGCCAACGCAACCGATTCATTAATGTGCCGGAACGCCTCTCTTGATTTATTCAACAACGCCATAATCAATCCAGCGTTCCTGAAACTCATCGACAGGCAGCGGAGGCGAGAGATAATATCCCTGAATCTCATCGCAACCGTAAGACTGTAACAGCATCAGCTGGGACTGAGTTTCTACGCCTTCGGCGACAATCTTCATATTCAAAACCTGCCCCAAGGATACGATGGTCTTGATAAATGCCGCCTCGTTCGAGGCGGGGTCATCGATATAAGCCTGAACGAACGATTTGTCTATTTTAAGCGTCTGGATAGGCAGTTTTTGCAAATAGGATAATGATGAATAGCCGGTGCCGAAGTCGTCCATGGCGATGTGAATGCCGCGCTGCCGGATTTGGTGCAAGCGTTCGGTCGCTTTTACAATGTCGAGCATGATCAGGCCTTCAGTCACTTCCAACTCAATCCATTCCGGGTTCGTGCCGGTTTCGAGCAGAATGCTGTCAAGGACGGCAATAAAATCATCGGCCAGAAGTTGCAGAGGCGATAAATTGATAGCGAGTCGAAAACCTGCCAGTTGATTGGCCCATGCCTTGGCTTGTAAACAGGCCGTCTTCAGTATCCATTTTCCGAGCGGAATAATTAAAGCCGTTTCCTCGACGATAGCGATGAAGCGGTCCGGCGGTATAATGCCGAAGCCGGGACGTCTCCAGCGGATCAGCGCTTCGGCGCCGGTTATTCGGCCTAAATGGCTATCGGCTTTAGGCTGGTAATAAAGCTGGAATTCTTCCCGTTCTATGGCCAAGCGTAATGCGTTTTCCAGTAATAGCCGCTGATGCGCCGCCTCATTCATGCCCGCTTCGTAGTACTGAAACAGTCCTCTACCTCTGGCTTTGGCCGCATACATAGCGGTATCCGCGTGCTTAGTCAGGGTGTAAAAATCATCGCCGTCATCGGGAAAGATGGCGATGCCGATGCTGACGCCGATGAAAACCGTATGATCTTTTATTTGCACCGGCTTGGTCATGGCATTAATCAGCTTCCTGGCAAGTTCGGTGGCATCGGTGATGCCGATTAAACCGGGCAAGATAATGGTAAACTCGTCTCCGCCCATACGGGCAACCGTGTCCGTTTTGCGTAAGCAGCCTTGAATGCGTGCTGCAACGATCTGCAACAAACTGTCGCCGGCCCAATGACCGAGCGTATCGTTGACGCTCTTGAAATGATCCAGATCAAGAAAAAACAAGGCGAGACGGGTCTTGTTACGTTCCGCCAAACAGATTTCGTGCTCAAAACGATTCTTGAACAGAGATCGGTTGGGAAGATTGGTAAGCACATCGTAGTACGCCAACTGTTTGAGTTCCCGTTCCGTTTGTTTTTGGTGGCTGATGTCCGAAGAAATAGCCACGTAATGCGTTACCTGGCCCAGTTTGTCAGTGACGGCGTTAATACTGAGCAACATCGGGCAAAATTCGCCGTTTTTCCGGCGATCCCAGATTTCCCCTTTCCAGCCCCCCTCATTCAATAGCGATTGCCATAGGTTTTTATAAAACGCCTTATCGTGCAGTTTTGATTTCAATAGCCGGGGGTTTCGACCCAGCACTTCGGAACGCTCATAACCGGTAATTGAACAGAATGCGGCATTGACCTCCATGATGGTACCCTGCGGATCGGTGATGAAAATCGCCTCGGTACTATTTTCAAAGACTTTGGCGCTCAGTTGCAGCTGCGTTTCCCGGTCTTTCAATTCGGTGATGTTCAACGCGGTCACAACTGCGCCTTCCAGTTTGCCCTGTTCAGAATGCAGCAAACTGCTTTTCAGCCAGTAGATAGATTTTGCCTGGTCCCTGTTTTTACTTAGCAGCTCATGTTCACCGACGTAGTAGCCGTTAAGCCGGATGGTTTCCAGCAGTACCGATCGGATCGGCCAAGGCAAAGTCGGCAATAGTCCGGCAAGCTGTCGTTGTTCGGGCGGGGCCAGCAAGCCGTCGATACCGGTTCCCAGCAATTCAGCTTCGCTAAGCCCGAGTTCGCGCTCCCCGGCCGTATTCAATTGGAGAATCCGGCCTTCCGTATCCACAACGATCAGGAGATCGTCGATAGTATCCATGACCCGGTCAACAAAGCGGCTAAAGGCTTGCTGCTGCTGCACCTTTTCTTTGAGTTTTAGTTTTTGCTGTTCCGATTCGCAGAGCATCGCATCCATGCTTTGGGTAATCACGCGAATTTGCTTTTCCTGTTTCAAATTGGCCAGCCGTAGCTTGTCGATTTCCTCGCGCAGTTGCAGCACGGTTTCGGAACCTTCTCTGCCGAGGTTAACTTCGTTGCAATGCTCAGCGCTTCCAATCAGATTGGTTTCATTCAAAGATACCGAAAATTGACCGTCGCGTTCTTTGACACGGAATCCGGAGGCCTTTAAATCGACGCACAGGCTATGCGCCGGACAAACAAGAGTATTTTCATTGAGCAACGGACAATGCGTCAGGTCGAAACCTTCGTGAGGGCAATGGGCCGACACAGCACGAAATTCACCCTGAATATTAAAAATCAGAATATCGATAGCATGATGCTCACTGGCTAATAGTAATCGGCCTTTCCAACGCGGCGGCTTAGCCGAGTCGAGGAATGTGATCGCTTCGACGCTGACTTCACTAAAACTTGGGCTTTGACGACTCATTCCGACAACAGGCCTCGTATCATTTGGACTGTTTTGACTACAGCCCGCTCGGTTTTATCGGACAACCCCGGAGAAAAGGGGTTGAGTGCGGCAATTTCGACCCCCGCGATCAAAATATCCGGCAGCGGTTCCCGGATGACTTTAAGCGCCTCCAGCAAATACGAAAGCCCCAGGCCGTGGCCGGTGAGCTGCTCGGGCCGGTCGGCCAAATCTTCCGGCCTTAGCAAAATCACCTCTCCGACATTCCCGAAGTTAGCCAGGGCATCGACCAGAATCGCCTGGCTGCAATCCTCAAGAAACCGGAGCGCATTAAGTCCGGCAATGCCCGCATTGAACACCCCGACATCGTTCGGCCACGTCAACCGGCATAGCTGTGCGTATACATGGATGCCGAAGCCGTCATCCCCGTGCAATTCGTTACCGAAACAAACTATGTTGCGCATACCCATAACTTAGGGCCATACGGTGACGCGTTTGCCCGTATCGAGCAGATGCACGGTGCAAACCAGACAAGGGTCATGGGAGCGGATGATATGGCCGATTTCCACCGGGTCGTCCGGGTCGTCGACAGTCAAACCGATCAAGCTGCTTTCCCAATGGCCGTGTCGGCCTTCGCTGTCTTTGGGCGATGCATTCCATGCGGTTGGCGTAACGACTTGATAGCGACTAATAACGCCGTCGGTGATTTGCAGCCAATGCCCCAGTGCGCCGCGCGCCGCCGTTACCAACCCAAAGCCTTCCCCGTCGGGGATTTCCTTCGCGTCGGGGGAGATCATGTGCGGCGCGTTAGGCTGCGCGGCCAGCTCGCGTAGCGTTTCGCGCATTTTATGCAACAGCCGGGCGGTACGATGTAAGCGGGCGAACTGGCGCAGCCAGGCATTGCCGCCCTCGGCCTGATATAACGAGCGGATCAGCGGCTCGCCGTCGATGAGCGCATCCGCCAGCGGGCCGGTTTGCACGACTTTATCTTGGTAGCGCGGCGCTTTGCACCAGGTATAGCGATCGGAATGGGGTTGGTAATCAGGGATGGTTTGCCCCTGAAAAGGATGGCGACCGCCTTGGTACGGCTGAAACCAGGAATAGCGTACATGTTCGGTAATTTCGGCCTGTTCGAAAGGCTCGATGTCGCCGGTATCGCCATTGAGGAAACCGGCTCTGAACAAGTGCTTGCGATGCGGGGGAAAAGTTTCTGCATCATCCGGATCGTCATAAGCGCCATAGCTGATCATATGCGGAGTGCCGAAGCCCGTGTTGTGCAGGCCTATGTCGCGGCTCATCAGCGTAAACAGTCCGATGGCGCTGTCGGCATTGGCATCCTTCGCCGTCAGCCAAGTGAAGAATTCGTCGGCGGATTGTATTGCCAGCCAGGCATCCAGGTCCGTTCCGATGATGGTCTGCTCAAACCATCGGGTTAATTTGTTGAGAATGGACAGGCTATCGATAATATGGCGAGAGTTCGCAGGCGTAGTCACACCGCCCGGCAACATATAAGATGAATGCGGCCACTGGCCGCCAAACAGGGCGATAATCTCGACGATATGGCGCGAATACTCGAGAGCGCCGCGGTGAACCGAGCCCTTAAACGGCAGGAAAGCGGCGCGCGCTTTGTCATAAAACGGCCGATCGACGTATTTGGAGTGACAAAAGTCGGCAGTGAAAAACATAAAAGACTGCCGCAGATCGCTTTGCACCGTCTCGGCCATCAAGCACAGATTGCGAATGCGAATGGCCGTAGGCGGCACGGGAATTCGCCCGATATGTTCCAGCGCAAGCACCGCGGCATTTAATTGCGCGGTGCCGCAGATGCCGCAGATACGGGGCGTAATCACCAGAGAGTCTTTCGGCTTGCGACTCACAAGGATTTGTTCGAATCCCCTATAAAGGGAGCCGATACAACGGGCATCGACGACTTTGTTGTCTTCCAGTTCCAGCTGGAAATCGAGATCGCCTTCGACCCGGTTAAGGTCGATTTGAATGATTCGTCTGGCCATAATTAAGGATCCATCGTCTTGTTCAACACCCTGTCGGGAGCCGCATCGTGGGCCAGGCTTTTGTAAGCCATATAATTGGCCCGTTCTACACCCAACGGCAGATGCACCGGAATGGTGCCGATTTTTTCGGTGAGGAACAGATCCTGATCCAGCGGAAAGTCGGGGGAAGTGCAGCCGAAACACGGCACGCCTGCTCGGGTCTTGCTACTGCGGCCATTCCACAGCTCGGTATTGCAAATGGCCATCGTGACCGGGCCTTGGCAACCCAGATTGAAGAACATACAGGCCTTATCGCCGAACTCGGTGTCTTCTACGTCGTACTCATGATATTCGTTGCGTGTGCAGCCCTGATGCACGGTGCTATTAAAAAAAGCCTTGGGACGGTTAAGATGATCCAACGCCATTGGAAGCCCGGATGCCAGCATGGCCAAGGTTTTGGTCATCGCATTGGGATGAGCGGGACAACCCGAGATATTGATGACCGGCAGGCCGTTTCGCGACCGCCATTCGATCGGCAACAAGCCGCCGGGAGATTGCTTGTCGAACTGCAAGCCGAGGCAGTCGGTCGGATTGGGCGGCGCTGCATGAACACCGCCGAACGACGCACAAGTGCCCAGAGCGACGACATATCCGGCCTTTTCGACCAACTCGCTGACCAGGCTCATTTTGGAACGCCCACGGTACGGATCGTACATGCCCGAGCCATTGGGCCCGGTGATGATGCTGCCCTCGATGCATAAAATGTCGAGCGCTTGCCGATCCGCGCTAATCGCCTCGATCAAAGCGTCCAGCCTGCTCATCGGCTCTATGGAAAGGGACGGTTGCCAGAGCATCTCAATGTTGTATTCATCAATAAGCTCTTCCAGCGATGGACTGTCCGCGCATAGAATCGACATGGTGTCGCCGCCGCAGGAACCGGTTTGTAGCCAAAGTAGTGTCGTCATAAAAACCTCAGTGATATATCGCAGCGTATGGAACGTCGTTGAACAAATGCGCATTCTCCTGTAAAAACAGCCACCTGAATCGGCCCATGCTGCTTGCGGGGAAGCCCATTAAAACGAAAAATAATTCAAAAACATTGCCCATAAATCCATCAAATAATCGGAATCAATTTGCAAGTGAAACGCAACTGATTGATTCTCCGATAAACCAAAAAAATCAAAGGCGGCCGTCCGGATGTTACTTCCCATCCGAGCGTAAAAGCGGATGTTATGTTACGCCCTATCTCTTTAGTTGTCGTCAAATTCACTTGTTGAACCTGAGTCGTCATCGAGCTTCCGGAAAATCAGCCTGATTAACGGCAAGATCGAAGGCAAATGTTGCTGAGGCTAAAATTCCTGACCCAGGAACTTGCAGGTTTCAAGATGCAGCTCCATATAGCCCGAACCTGTTGTGACCACCGCAAAAAGCGAAGCGGTCAACTTGTTACGAAAAACGGGGATTTGTTTTGCCGGATTCTGAGGGTAATCAATCGACCCAACATCCTTAGATATTTTTGGATTTAGCAGGATTTACGTGACCTTATTGTATTGTTACGCATATACCTAAATAAATAAAGCGTCCGTCATACCGTCATGGATGCCTGAGCACACCAGGCCCGGGCCCATGAGAGGGAGAAAGAATACACCGTAAGCCGAAAACATACAGCCCTATGTTTGTTTCGTGAGCGCTTTTCGTGGACAGTACGCAACATCAGTTACCGGGCAACAAGAAAGTAATCCGACTGTTTTTTAGCAACGCGCCAAAATTGCGCGGCGGGAATTTTCAGGCAAAAAAAAGGGCTTGCATTACTGCAAGCCCTTCATGTACTTGGCTCCCCCGGACGGGCTCGAACCGCCGACCTAATGATTAACAGCCCTTTGGCTGCTGAATAATTGTGTTCAAGGCCGCCGGGAACGAGGCCCCCCTGCAATATCGGCAACTTGATTTCTTGCGGGGCAAGCCTTGATTCGGACCCCGACAGGCATGTCCCCTAGACTTTTCCTCATTTTTCGCACTTTGGACATAACTCAATTGCCTGTTTTTAAGCAGTTTTTTGACGTTTAGGAACGGCAATGGATCGGCCGGTTTTTGCCCTCCAGTCCGTTTCCCTGAACTCAATCGTTCAGGAAAACTTTTTCCCGCAATCCGCATGTTTTTTTTTCAGCGGCAGCCGGATCGGCGAGGGATCGGCGAATTTCCAGCGTGTCTTTCGAAAAAACTGTTTTCACATACCCTCCACTAGCGAGAATGCTAGCGCTGACCAGAGAGTGATTTGTAGAGATCTTGAGTCGCAAAAATAAGTTTGTAGTCAAGTAGAATTGGCAAGTCAAACCAAACTCCCACATGGTTAGCAGACGCTTTCTCTAAAACCGCTGAATAGAAGCAACTGGCTGGTTTTTGCTGATACCACGCTCTAGTTGAAGATCGGCATTTTTGGGTAAATCTTCAACTGTTGTTCCTGCTTGTTTTGCAGCTGAAAACGGTGCTAAAGCATACATATCGCATGATAAGTCATTTGAATGAACAAGAGATCTCCGATATGGCCACCACGGTTTAGATCTCAACGTCTTCGAATCAGGATCAAAATTACTTATTAAATCCGATTCAGATGCATTGGCGTTGCTAGCTGAAGTCTGACGCGGAGGCAAGGGTTCAACGTCGTAAAGATCGGCAACACACTCTGTTCCATCACCCTTACAATCCTTCTCGACCTGCCCTTTTGAGTCAAGCAAATAAACTTTGCCATTTTTGAAAAAATAAGTTATTTCGTCTTTCAGTTTTATAGAGTTAATAAATTCCCTTTCGTAATCTACTGAAGACGATTGTGTACCAATTATTTCCAACCGAGTTCTGCCGTTTTGATTAATTTTGACAAGTGACCCAGTACCAGCCCCCCCATAAAAATCAAAGGATTTTTGACCAACAAAAGGTAATTCTTTTTGCCCCGCAAAATACAAAGCAGTGGTAAAAAAATTACAAGTCAAAAGTGTTGTTACAACTAAAATGTGTGTTTTTAATAGCTTTCATTTTTTCCTTTTTTGTTAACCAGATTGGTGAACTACTCCCCCTTAAGTTCAAAAAACATCTGCTTTCGCCAACAGCTGAGCACTAATTTTTATTGCTGTAACCGCTATCTTTTAAAAGCATCCTGCTGCCAATTTTCTGTCCCCACTACTCCTCTTGTATGTCGCAATTAACTCATTGTTACCGAGACGATCGTACTCAGCCTTATACTCGATGTTCAAGTTTTTAATTATTGATTTTAAAGAATCCTGCTAAATCAGGCCTTACAGCCATAAGTGCCTGGAAAACGGCTTTCAATATTTTCCACTAATGAGCGCTGAGTTTTCCAGTCGAAAAATTAGTGTGTGAAATAATGTCAACATATTAGTGGTTAGTTACTGGAAAATTTAAACGCTCTTTTGTTGTAAAACTGGCAAAATTTAGACGCCGTTTTCCAGGTTTGAGTCTGCCAGTACCAGCTACGGATCTGCGCATGCCCATGAAACTCTGAGTAAGGAAGAGCTTAAACACCTAGCCGACTGCCTAATGTATGAAAATAAGCGCCTTAACAAGCGGAGTCGTATTGAAGATCTGGAGTTCTCAAACAGCACTAAGATAATGAACAAAGAGAATGTCTGGTTTGACTGATCGTGTTGCCGCTACCCGACGATAACCGCGTTCAGGCCGCTGTTTCTTCGGCAACGCTAATAAACAGTAAAAAGGTCTGGCGGGCAATGGCCACAGCTTGCTCAATAGCGTCCAGGGTCGGCAATTTATCACGTAGCAAGGTTTTGCGTGGCAGTCCAATGACCATAGATGTTGCCATTAAGCCCATAAAACGCAAGCGCGTCGGTCACCGCATCACCCAATTTGCTTTGCAAATGGCACTTTAATAACGTTCCGCCCAGCATCGAACCTTCGATAACGTAGAGAGTTCCCAGCGTGTTCGCCATGCCGGTTATAGCCGCTGGCGGCAATCTCGGATTTAACGCGAACGCACCCCCAAGTTGCGCCAAATCGCGATGCAACAGCGGCAAACGAGGAATGTACGGATAATCCGGCGCGTGTTGTTGTAGGCCTTGCATCAGCGCATTTTCAAGCCCAGCATAGAGCCTCTGCAAGGCTGCCAATGCTTGAACATAGTCGTCGCGACTAACTCCTTTACTTAGCAGACACGCAAACATCGGCAACGCTCTAGGCCTTGATGTAAATCGCGCGTGCCACTACGCAGAGCGCTAAGTGCATCGACTGTATCAGCCATAAATCTCCATAAATAGGTGCCGCAGATGTAACGCCACAATACGATCTTCGTTTTGCCAGCCTAGACTGTAGCCTTTGAGATTATCCACCCATTTTTCAAATGAACGGCGCGGCGCGATGTCGATTTCGCCGTCCGGGTATTCCACAGGCTTGTTGGGGTTGCCGCCCCATTCGACATAACTACTTAATTCTTTGCGGTATAGCCACAAATGCACAGAATCACCGCCACGGGTGCGTAACTTCAATGCCAAGGCACCGGCTACCGGCAGCAGTCCGACATAGGGATGAGTTAGCGTCAAGTTGTCGCTACTGTAAATGACTTCAGAGCAATCGCTTTCGAACCAGTCATCCATCTGTTCAAGAACATTAAAGGCGGGCACCTCACCAACATACACCCAATCATCGCCAAAGCGAATCGCCAGACCGCAGGCATTCAGTTGCTCAAGCAGAATCGGAGCCATGTCGGCTGCAGCCGTCAAAATAGAGCCGTGACGCAGCAAAATCATGCGCATGGCTTTAAAGCGGCTGGTCAGGCTGTCCATGAAACGCATCCGCGACGCGGCTTGCCAGCTAGCAATGGCTAAACTGTAATGTCGGGCATTACGGCTTGCTGAGCGCAACACTTGCAGCGACAAACTTCTAGGCTCCGCGTGATGACAGGCTATCAGTCCCCACAATTCGCGCGCCACCACAATCGGTAAGGACAGCGAGGCGCGCACGCCCATGTTGTTAAGGTAGGCCATGTGTACTGGCGACACGCTACGCAAATCAGACCAGGTCAGATCGGGCGAGCTCTGTTGCAGACTTAATAACGGCACCGGTTGCGCCTGACTATCGGGAATCAATCGCCACGGATTTTTCAAATACAAGGTACGGGCAATGCTGGGAATATCGCTGCCCGGAAACCGTAAGCCCAAATAGCTGCCATACACCTCGATATCACGCGCCTCTGCCAGTACATCGCCGTCACCGTCGTCGCGAAAAGCATAAATCATGACCCGATTAAAGCCGGTCAGTTGCTGAATCAGTGTGGCCGCTTCCTGATGTAATAATAATGCCTGCTCGCTATTTTGCGGCGTATTCATTTGTACCGAATACTCTGCCGGGCTGATAAGCGACTCAGTATGCGGCACTATCTCAATAATAATGTCCTTGTTACCCTGCGTGATGACGATGTCGACACTACTCTCGTCGGCCAGACTGACCGCCACCAATTCGCTCCGGCTGCCTGGCTCCGCAGACAGCTTGTCCAGGCCCGGGGCGAGAGCGTCGGCCAGCTCTTTCGGCAAAGGATGGTCCAGCAACGAGGCGGCCGGATAAGGCGAATAAGCGTCGAACTGGGCGCTGACGTGGCTAACACAGCGATTGGCATCCAGATATAGTAGTCCTCCATGCGGCTGAATGGCGCTGGAATAGGCCAGCGGTTCGGCTTCACAATGAGCTTGCCAATTGTGTTCTATGTTCATTTACGTACCAGCAAGTCCTCAAAAGCAATCGCATCCATCGGCTTATAAAAATAATACCCTTGTGCCTCAATGCAACCATGCTCAATCAGCCAGGTTAATTGCTGCTCGGTTTCCACGCCTTCGGCCACCGTGATTAAGCTCATCGCCTGAGCCAGTCCGATGACGGCGCGGGCAATACTGGCATCGTTTTCATCTTTGGGTAGACCATCGACAAAACTGCGGTCTATTTTTAATGCCGACAGCGGCATCCGTTTTAAATAAGCCAGCGAGGAAAAACCGGTGCCGAAGTCGTCAATAGACAGTTCGATGCCGGCTTCATGCAAGGTTTGCATATTATTTTTCACAATCGCCTGATCATCAACCATCACCCGTTCGGTAATCTCGATTTGCAACACGCTGACCGGCAGCTCGCGCATTTCCAACGCCGACAAAATGAAGTCGGCGGTGTCTATCACCCGAAAATCGCGCGCCGATAAATTAAAGGCGATCGGCAGCAACTTAAGACCTAGAGTGCGCCATTCGACCAGCTGATCCAGCAATTGATTCAGTAGCAAACGGCTCAGTTCAACAATCAAGCCGCTTTGTTCGGCGATTGGAATAAAACGGTCGGGGGCCACATGGCCGATATTCGGATCATGCCAGCGCGCCAGCGCTTCGGCACCGGCCAGCGAACGGTCGGCCAGCAGAATGCGCGGTTGATAAACCAAAGTCAGGCGTTTTTGCTGAATGGCAATGCGCAAGGCCGTTTCCAGCGTAGCGCGCTCCATGATAGCGACACGCATGTCCGGGCGGAAAAACTCAAAGCGGTTACGACCAGCTTCTTTGGCCCGGTACATAGCAGTATCGGCGGCTTGCACCAGTGTGGCGCTGTCTTCGCCATCATCCGGGTAGAAGGCGATGCCAATGCTGCACGACACGAACACGCGCTGGCCAACCAAATCAAACGAGCGCGATAATTCATCCAGCATCCGTCGAGCAATGTGTTCGGCTTGCGCCGGTGGACAATCATCCAGAATCGCGGTGAACTCATCGCCGCCCAGACGCGCAATAGTGTCGACATCACGCACACAGGTCAGCAGCCGCTCCGACACTATTTTAAGCAGCGAATCACCGGCATCATGGCCTAGAGAATCGTTGACCATCTTGAATTCATCCAGATCGATAAACAACAGCGCGGTCGTGTTCTTTTCGCGCCGGGCTGAAGCGATGGATTGGCGCAAACGGTCATGGAACAGGTTGCGATTGGGCAAGGTGGTCAAAGGGTCGTGGGTGGCCAAATAATCAGCGCGGCTCTGGGCATTCTTGATGTCGGAAAGATCGCTGAACACCGCAATGTAATGCTCGACTTTGCCGTTATCGTCATCCAACCGGTTGATAGTCAGCCATTCTGGATAGATTTCACCGTTTTTGCGCTTGTTCCATATCTCACCGTGCCAGTTGCTATCCACTTTCAGCGCACGCCACAAGTCAGCATAAAAGGATTTGGACTGCTTACCCGAACTTAGCAGTTCCCCAGGTGTGCGGCCAACCGCTTCCTCTAGTGAATAACCGGTAATTTTGACAAACACCGGGTTGACGGTTGAAATTCGTCCTTCGGCATCTGTGACTAAAATAGCGTCACCGGCGCGGTCGAACACCCGTGCCGCCAAACGTAACTGTTCTTCGGCATGTTTGCGGTAGGTAATATCGGTGGCTTCCATGCTGATGGCGCTGATATTGCCCTCCTTGTCCAGCATGGGAATATGAATGGCCTCGATATGGCGTTTGTTATCGTCGTATTGAATCAGATGCTGAGCGACGACCGGCTTGCCTTCACGCAAGGCTTGCAGATCGTAAGCCCATAAATCAGCCGCTATGTTATTGGGAAATACCGCAAAATCGCTTTTGCCGATGATGTCATGCGCGTCCAAACTGAAAAAATCGCAAAAACGCGGATTGCTGTATAGATACTGGCCGCGCACGTCTTTCATCACATACATCACAGTGGTGCGCTCCATCAGCATGGTCTGCATCTGCCGAGCATCTTCCAAGTCTTTCCGTGCCCGCGACAGTTCGGTGACATCAATCACGCTGGCAATCAGACTAATAGTCTCGCCCCTGACATCCTGCCCAGGGGTGATGATCAGCTGGTAATCACGTCCCTCATAATGAGTTATCGCGGTTTCGCGGTCGGCATTGGCCAGAGCGCTGCCAATCATGTCCTCCAGCGGATTCAGATAATTCGGCAACCTCAGACGGTGCAGCGGTTGTCCAGTAGCGCTGGATTTTAAACCGTACAACCGGACTGCCGCAGAATTAAACCGGTGCAGCGACATTTGGGTATCGAACACCAACACCGGAAACTCCAAGGTGTTGTACAAGTGCTCATATTCGGCGGTAAATTTGGCCAGCTCCGCCGTGCGGATATTCAACTCTTCATTGACGCTGATTAGCTCTTCATTGGAGGCCTGCATTTCTTCGTTGGAGGTGGCCATTTCCTCGATCAGGGTTTGCAGGTGCTCGCGGGTCGAAATCAGCTCGTCTTCGACCATATTTTCGCTGGCTTCGACCGCCTCCACATCAGCGGATTCGGTGGTTTTTTTCGTGGTGACCACCGGATCGAACAGCACCAAAAAATATCCATCGGTACTTTTTTCGATAGGGCTAACGGAAATGCGCAAACGGGTGTTGCCCAGCCGGCGCACCCGGCCAATCTGCATTTCCCGACGTCTGATACCACGATGAAGCAGAGCCAGCAACTCGCCGCGCAAAGGCTCCGACACCACGTCCACTAGGCCCAGCTTGGGGGTGCCGACTGGGAAACTCAAAAAGCGCGAGGCATCACCGGCGGTGTGTATGATCATCTGGTTTTCATCAATCATCACGGCAAAGGCGCCATAATGATGAGTCAGTCCTTGCAACATGTCGCCCAGTAAACGCCGTTCGCGCCGGCTGGCTGAGCTGGCGGTATGATGTGTCGCGGGTGCTTCAACATTAGGTAACAGCATCATATCGCTAGAAACCGGCGCATTGCTGCGGCAGAACAAGCGCTCGCGCCGATCCACCGGACGGAACATGTTTTCGGCATGGGCGATACTCTCGGAACGGCCGAGGAATAAATAAGCATCGGGATTCAGTCCGAACTGAAAGGTATTGAGTACCCGCGTCTGCAACGCCGCTTCAAAATAGATCAGCACATTACGGCAGGACACTAGGTCAAGACGCATAAACGGCGGATCACAGACCAGATTGTTGCGCGCGAACACAATCAGGTCACGCAACTGTTTACTGGCCTCATAAACCTGATTGCGCGGATGGAAATAACGCAGCAATTGATCTGGCGACACTTCGCTCATCGCTGCGGCCGGATACAAGCCGCGCCGTGCAAATGACAGCGCATTTTCATCGATGTCGGTGGCAAAAATCTGAATCTTAAATTGCGATAAACGTTCACCCAGTGTGTCGGCAAACATCATAGCAATGGAATAGGCTTCTTCGCCGGTCGCGCAACCCGCCACCCAGACGCGAATCTCGCTGCCCGCCGTTTTGCGTGAGCAGACATTGCGCACCGCCTGACCCAGTACATTGAAGGCATCGCGGTCACGAAAGAACGCTGTGACCGAAATCAGGATGTCTTTAGACAGCCGCGCCAGTTCGTCCGGGTGGCTGTCCAAGTAGTCAAGATAGGCGGCCACATCAACCATATTGGTAGCAACCAGACGGCGCTGGATGCGACGCATCAGCGTACCGATTTTGTACCCGGAAAAATCGATTTGCGTGTGTTCTTGTAAGCGACGTAACAAGATTTTTACCAGATCCCGGCCCTGGCCTTCATCAAGCATAGCCTCATTTTTCAGCTGCCCGAGTTTAGCCAGATCGGCGGCAATCTCTTCAGGCGACAAAATACGATCGGCGACACCGGCATCAATCGCGGCGCGCGGCATCCCATCGAATTTAGCGGTTTCCGGCTTTTGCGCGAACGTGAAACCACCGGCCGACTGAATCGCACGCAATCCCGCCGTGCCATCCGAGCCGGTGCCGGACAGCACCACGCCAACGGCGGCATCGCCTTCTTCAGCGGCAAGGGAAATAAAGAATTTATTGATTGACGGTTTGGGTACCACTTCCGGTCCAGCCGTGACCAAGCGCAGACGTCCCTCACTCATGGTCGCGTTAAAACTGGCGGGGACCACGATGATGACGCCGACTTGCGGAATCTCGCCGTCCACTGCTTCTTTGACTTTGACCGAGGTTTCACGGCCCAGAATTTCCACCATCAGGCTGCGATGGCGAGGCGACAAATGCTGTAACAATATATAAGCGCAGGGTATCTGTGAATTGAGGTGACTGACCAGTTGGGTCACCGCCTCCAAACCACCAGCCGAGGCGCCGATGCCGACAATGTAGCGGGGTTCCCCGGCCAATGTCGTTTTCTGTTCGGCAGGAAAAACTGATAACGCTTTGTTGTTATCGTCTGATGGTGCTTTTTTCATGCTCAATTCCAACTCCAGTACATTTATAATTATTGTAGCTCAGTATATGACCCAGCCCTAAGGAAGCGCTGATTAAATCCAGCTTCATGAGATAATATTGCCATTGAACTCAATAAATCCAATACGCCTATGTCCTATCAAACCAGTTTTGCTGACCTCGACTATAACCACAAAAAACGCCTGACCCG